>JABLTR010070825.1_pt1 | contig 66755 bp, 60 predicted proteins | sample 7160071 | NCBI WGS metagenome assembly JABLTR01 (sample SAMN14651230, study PRJNA627086) | human gut metagenome | isolation source: feces | host: Homo sapiens | reverse complement strand
TTGCGTAATGTGATAGATCAAATATTATTTTTTCTGGTTTGTAGGCTCCGAAAAGCCTTGTATTTACAGTGTTCCTAATAGGAAGTAATCATATGGAGAACAGCAGCCGGAGAATGACTCCGTTGACGCTTATACAGATAGCTATGGCGTTATTCATATGCAGCCTGTTTTGATCTCCTACAATCGAAACTATGCAGACAAGATTGTCCGCCCGGAAAATCAATTCGAGATTGTTGGACGAGTGCTTTAATTGTACCAATTAACGGACAGTGTTTGTTGTAGAATAGGAGGTACAATACACGAAAGGTTGGGATTGTGAATGGATACAATTCAGCGTGTGAGAGAACTTGCAAATGAGCGAAACCTCACACTCAGCAAGCTGGCCGAGCTCTGTAATCTGCCTCAGTCTACAATTAAAAATACAGCAAGGCGGAAAGGACAATTATCTGTAGAAACGCTTGAACAAATTTGCCGCGGCTTAGGTATCTCATGGTCTGAGTTCTTTGCAAAAGAAGACGAACAGAGAGTGTAAATAATTGGCAAAATCGAATTTGAAAATCTCACTATAAGCTAAAAAGGCTGCCTCAAAACGATTCAGCATCGTCTGAGGCAGCCTCGATTTAATGATTTGAAGGGTGCAAAACTAGGGATAGCGGGAAAATGAAATAGTTGTAAAAAACATGAACGCACCGCAAAGAAAACCTGTGTTATGCGCTGTTTGAGTCCGGCCCTCTCATTGCTTCTCCGATTAAACTCAGAAAAAGCAGATCAATAGTCTGTTCCGGCAGTGATCGTTTCTCCGGAATAATCTCCGATTTGCCCTTGCGTTCCGCACCATTCACATGTGAAGATGTTGTTTCTCAAAATAGTACAGCTCAAATGCCCGCAGGAACAAAGCGTCAGCCCGTGGCCACCGCAATAAGGACATCCGGGATAGTCATCTGCAAATGAAATATCTCCCTTGACCTGAACTTTATCGTATCCCTCGCGCTTAGCAGACGACTCCTTAATAGGGAAAGCCCACGTTGTGAGCCATCGGTCATGTCCCGTTTTTTCTAACCGCATACCATATGTTTTATGCCTTTCTCCACATTTTGCAATCAGCACAACGGCTTCGTTAAAATCACTCATTGGTAGCAGCCTCGCTTTCCGTTGCAGTGTCATCGGAGAAATATGCGATCAGGACGGTAATATCGTCGCCGCAGCCCATAGCACTCGTTTCGGAGAGCCAACTCTTCAAATTTGCTGCCACAGCATCTGCGCCGTACTGCTGGATCATGGCGAAATAGTCTACACAGGTGATAATGTACAATAAGTTGCGCAAATTGGAAAAAGCATAAAAGAAGACATAGCTTGCAGGCTCTGGTAGAATGAAGTTACCACACAAACATTCGAAAGGAGACAGCAAACTATGTCCGAGAAGATTGTACAATTCAATGAGGAAATTATCAAGGGCCAAATCAAGGAATTGGTCCGCGGCAGCGTGGAGGAAACCCTGAACGAGCTGCTGGAAAAGGAGGCGGAGTCGCTGACGCAGGCGGCCCGCTACGAGCGCAGCGAGGCCCGTCAGGGCTACCGCAGCGGTCACTATGACCGCAATCTCACCACGACCTCCGGCGACGTCACGCTCCACATGCCGCGGCTCAAGGGCGTGTCCTTCGAGACGGCCATCATCGAGCGGTATCGCCGCCGGGAGAGCAGCGTGGAGGAGGCCCTCATCGAGATGTACCTGGCGGGCGTCTCCGTGCGCCGGGTGGAGGATATCACGGAGGCGTTGTGGGGCAGCAAGGTCTCGCCCGCCACCATCAGCGAACTGAACAAGAAAGCCTACGTTCACATCGAGGATTGGCGCAACCGCCCCTTGCAGGGCGGGCGCTATCCGTATGTTTATGTGGACGGCATCTACCTGCGCCGCAACTGGGGCGGAGAGTACGAAAATGTTGCTGTTTTGGTAGCAATCGCCGTAAATGAGGACGGTTTTCGTGAGGTTTTAGGCGCTGCCGAGGGCATGAAGGAGGACAAGGCCAGCTGGGTCAGCTTCTTCCAGTGGCTTCGCGGACGCGGCTTGGACGGCGTAAAGCTCATCGTCGGCGACAAGTGCATGGGGATGCTGGAGGCCGTGGGCGAGGTGTTTCCGGACGCCAAATACCAGCGCTGCACGGTGCATTTCTACCGCAACGTTTTCTCTGTTGTGCCCAAATCCAAGGTCAAAATTGTGGCGAAAATGCTCAAGGCGATCCACGCCCAGGAGAGCAAAAAGGCGTCCCGCGAGAAGGCGAAGGCCGTGGTCGCCGAACTGCGCGCCATGAAGCTGAAGGAGGCCGCCAAGAAGGTCGAGGACGGCATTGAGGAGACGCTGACCTACTGCGATTTCCCAGGCGAACACTGGACCCGCATCCGCAGCAACAACGTGATCGAGCGGCTGAACCGGGAAATCCGCCGCAGGACCCGCGTGGTGGGAACGTTCCCGGATGGAAATTCCGCCCTGATGCTGGTCTGCGCCCGGCTCCGCCACGTGGCTGGTACTCAGTGGGGCAACAAGAAATACATGAATATGAAGCACTTGGAGGCGGTCATGGACGACGCCTCTATTGCCGGCTGACTTCACTCAGCCGGAGCCTGCAAACAATTTTGCGCATAAATCTTGACGGCACCTGCATTCTTGTAGCTGTTCGCAAAGCCATCTGTAGAAAGCATCAACATAATGCAAAAACGCCATCTCGTGAAATTACGAGATGGCGTTTTTTGACGAAGCATGTATCGTATGTGAATACATGAAATGCGCACTTTATAGAACATATCGAAACGGGCGTACAATAATACGCAACAGCGATTGAAGGACTTGTTTGGTAGCTGAAACTTTTGGTGTTATATACAATTCTCCCGTAACTGTCACTCCGTCTGGTGATATGGTTTTGCCCTCGTACATCATCTGCTGTGCTTCATCCCGAAGTATAGCATTTAGTGCAGGACAGTCTATCAACAGCATCATTTCCGTATCCAGATAGGCACTACGCATATCCCAGTTAAATGATCCGATGATGCTAATTCGATCATCAATCAGAATCGTTTTAGTGTGCATGGAGAAGCTGCCGTTCCACTCACATATATCAACACCCGTTTCTAAAATATCATCCCTATGATTGAGATAATCAGCGCAGCCCCACGGATTTGCTCCACTCTGCGGCGCGTTGGTAATGACCTGTACCTGTACATTGTCGGTGACCTTTTTGAGTGCATTATACATAGCTTGGTTGCAGATCATGTATGGGGTTTGCAACACAATATTTTGTTCACCCTTCTGCATCAGCGTTGTCAAGGTATTCAGAAGCATCGGCTCCTTATTCCACGCAGTGCAATCACCACTTAAAAGTGCGACTTCATTTGTCTGGAGCGTTTCTGTCTCCCAGTTAATCGCTGTTAACTGTTTTGTGTCATTGATCTCAGTCCAACGTCTTGCAAGAATGGCAGTAGCTTTTTTAACCCTGTGATTCTCAGCCTCTGCGTGGAATGCACGGTTGGTATCAAGTAACCATATCCTATCAAAATATTCTAACAAGGTATTAGCGGACGCTGTTGTGAAACCGCCGTTGTATACGACTATATCACGATCTATGTTCTGACGTGACGTACCCCCACTCCCAAGGAATAAGTCGCTGGTGTTCCGCCCACCCATAAGATATGTAGATCGGTCGATAATCAAGTATTTATCGTGGCAGCGATAATTGACCGTCCAAAGTTGCGTCAGCCGAATAGGGTTGTAGAATTTGACCTCCACATTGTCGTGCGCTGCCAATGCCTGAAACACATCACTGCCGCTTAAATGCAGTTGCGCATTGATTCCGTCAATAATGAGCCGTACTTGTACGCCGCGCTCTGCCGCGCCCCAAAGCGCCGCGATCACATCTGTTCCACTGCTGTCGGCGCGGAAGTCAAAGGTTGAGAGAATGATTTCTTCCTGTGCCGAACGAATGAGCCTCAGCCTCCAAAGAAGTGCATCCTCGTTATTGTCAATCAAGCAAACTCGTTCAGACGTTGTTATGGATACTTCTGCCTGCGTATCACTCTTTTCATGTGTTCCAATCAGCGGAGGAATAATTAAAGAAACAAGTAGATATATCAAAAAGCATAATGACACACCTAAAACTAGTTTGAAGCATTTTATGCGAAAGGTTTTTTTCATGTTTGATTCGATTTCTCCAAGCAAATCATTTTTTCCTGAGTTGCTAATTTTATCTGCAAAATTGACTTATTTATGAGGACTATCATTCTCGTCTGAGTTGCTTTGTACATTGGACAGCTCCGGTTTGCGGGTATGCAGCCGCCGTTCGATTGATTCGTGTAGAAGCTGAGATACAAGAGCCATTAACGGAATAAAGAAGATCATGCCAAGGACACCGAACAGTTTACCGCCCAGCAAAACCGCCAACAACGTCCAGAACGGGGATAGCCCTACACTGTTTCCCACGACGTGCGGATAGATGAACTGATTTTCAACAAACTGAGTTGCCTGATAGACGATGAAGCATAGGAGCGCCTTGTTCGGAGCCGCCAATAAAGTAAATAAAATGCCGAAAGCGCAGGAGAGAAATGCTCCAATATAAGGAACGAATGCAAAGGCGGCAGTTAAAACGGCTGTTAGCCCCGCATATGGAATCCCTGCAACAGAAAGCGAAAGAAAGATCAATGTTCCAAGAATCATAACCTCGACACACTGACCAGAAAGAAACTTCGCATAGGTGTCATGTGCAAGTTTCGAAATATGACAAATTCTATCTGCAACGGATTCCTTACAGTAGGCATACAGTGCCCGTTTGCTTTGACTGCTCAATTCACGCCATCCAATTAGCACATAGAATGTGATCACAAGTGAAATTGCAACATCAGCAATCGCAGATACCGTAGAGCCAGCAACATTGGCAACTGAGGAAATCACTGTGTTCATTTCGCTCGAAATGCTTTGCAGAATAGATTTCCAATCGAGCGCAGCAAAATGTGCCGACAGTTTCTCTGTGTCAATGCCGTATCTTTGCAATAAGCCGACCCAGTCAGGCCATTTTTCTTGAACAAGAGCAGCAATGCTTTTTACAGATGCAGTGAGCTGTGGAATCGCAATTACACACAGAAGAGCAATAATCGCAATAACACATATCAGCGTCAGTAACAGGCTTATCATGTCTATTTGCCGATCTGTAGCTTTAGTCAACTTTCGTCGAAGCCTCTTTGCCAGTCCGCGCATGGGTACACTCAGAACAAAGGCCAGCAAAAGGCCTGATAAAATCGGAGAGAGCAAGCCAATACACGATTTTAGAAAGTTGGCAACATAGTTTAGATTGTTGAATGCCGCAAATAAGATCACCCCAAACGTGATTAGTAGAAGCGGTTTTTTGTAGGATTTATCCATGATTACATCCTCGTAAGAAATCGGTTTGTTTTATTATTGGGGAGTATCTTATAGGCAATCCACCAACCAAAGAAACAGACTGGCAATGCAGCGAGAACATCCATGATAGAATGCTGTTTCATAAAAACGGTGGAGAGACTGATACACACGGCGATTGATGTAGCAGCGATTTTCCATCCGACGCTTTGGAGCGCCTTGCAATCCCATAACCCAAACATCGCGGCAACAGAGCCTATTACATGAAGTGAGGGGCAAACATTTGTATTGGTATCGAAACTATAGAATAATTCAATAAAGCGTGTAAGTAGATTATTGCGTACAAATGCTTCTGGCCGCAAATTTTGGCAGGTTGGAAAGAACAGGTAAATCAAAACCGTGATCGTATAGGTGACTATCACAAAATACATCATACGCCGAAATGCAGGTACATCGACGAAAAAAGTATAAACCAACGTACCGATTAGAAAGACAAACCAAAATAGATACGGAATCAACGCCCATTCACAAAATGGTATTATATCATCGAGTCCACAATAGACGGGATAGTAATTTCGTTGCGGTTGCAACCGCTCAAGAAACAAAAACAGCAAGCCGAAAATTGGCCAGTAAAGCAATAGCCTGACGTGAGAAAATTCAGGTGTATTAAGTTTATGGATGCGGAACTCACGGTAATTAACTTCCGGCTTTATATGATTACTTTGCATGACTGTATATCCATTCATAGATTTTATCGGCTGCCGTACATTCCGTCTGCGACCGCATTGCCGCGCGCATTTTAGAAAGAAGCACTGGGGCATTTAGCGTTTTTATTGTGGTGTCTGCGATTGCTTTTGGCGTATTGGCTGTGACGGCCATTCCATTACGCAGAAAAAAATTCAGATTATGTGTCTCGCAGCCAGCCACTGCATCGATAAGCACCATTGGTAACTCTGCCGCCATTGCCTCAGATGTACTTAGACCTCCGGGCTTTGTCAGGAATAGGTCTGAGGCTTGCATGAGCTGCGGCACATTATTGACGGTTCCCAGAACATGAACTTGAGAATACTTTTCTGTTCTTTTTTGGAGTTTTTTGCGTAAATCATCATTTGTGCCGCATACAACACTAAGTTCTTGTTCTGTTGTGAGGGAAGGGCAGAGATACGATATAATCTCCTCCATTGGACCGCAGCCCATGCTACCGCACATCATTAAAATATGCTGATGAGCAGGAGAGATTCCGGCGTTGGCTTTTCCTGCTTCTTGTGACACACGCTGGTAGAATTGCTGCCGCACAGGGATTCCACTGGCGATCAGCTTTTGAGGTTGAAGTCCACATTGTTCAAACTCACCTAACAGCGAAGTGGACGGAATGAAATACCAGTCCAGCGCAGAATCCGCTGTGCAGGGAGCGCAGGTATAGTCTGTAGAAATGTGGCTCGTTACAAGCTGTAAGCATGGGTGCTGTCGGCGCATTTCTGTCAACGCCAAGGCTGGGAATACATGAGTACAGATAATATTATCGTAGCCTGCAGAGCGGATGTATTGATACATCCGCTCTGCGCCGGAGGAAAGTAGCTTATAGATCGGCGTTCCCTCACAAAAAATATCTTCGTGAGATTCCGCACGCTGATACCCAGCATCAAAAAGCCTTGGAGCATGGCGGTAAATTCGGGTATGCAAATTAGAAATAAACGTGGATGCTTTTTCTGAAATAAACTGCAAAGAATCTGTAATATTGCAGATTTCTCCGCGAGAGTGGTAGGCTTCCTGAACTGCTTGCGCACAGGAGTTATGCCCTGCGCCAGTGTTGCAGCTTAGAATTAGTGTTTGCATTTGAACCTCCTATTTTTTCCTTTGCTGCATAGCAAACAGCTTTTGCAGGCGTGGGCGATTATAGCGCTGGACAACAATAAACGGCAAATTACCCAGCACAATGTAGATAATCGTTATACATACCCCGCCAACACCGGACCATATTTTCAGCAGTCCAAGACCGGCGATAGACAACAGAATATGTGTCCACTCTGCCACGCAAGTTTCTTCTATCATGCGCGGCAAGTTCTCATAGTTTTCCTTTGTCAGTTTCTTTTCCGGCATGATTTTAACGAATATGCGGCTCATATCGGGGATCTTTGCCTGCCATTTCCGAACATGAAGCCGCTTCCATAGTTTTTGCTCTGCCGGGTGGCAGACCCAAGGAAAACGATCGGCGTGAAACCAATGCTTCGGGATCAAGCGCCCCACTACAAAGGAGAGAACCCCTAACGCCGCGATATATAGCAGACACATAAGAAAATGCTTCATAAAAACCTCAACATAGCGGTGCGAAAATACGAAGGACACCATCTACGACCCAGCGGCGCGAATAATGTTTCATATCATAGGGCTTTACCTCTTTACATTTTGCCTGTGTAGCGATGAAATCGTCCTTTATTGCTGCAATAATACTGGAACGATAAAAGAACGAATTGTTTTCAAAGTGGAGAAAGAGACTGCGGTAGTCCAGATTGACAGTTCCTATCGTCGCAACTTTGTCGTCTGATACAAAGCTCTTTGCATGAACGAAGCCGGGAGTATACTCATAAATCTTGATGCCGCCAGTCAGCAACACCTGATAAAAGCTCCGAGACATACGGAAAATCAGCTTCTTATCAGGGATGCCGGGCATAATGATCCGCACGTCTACACCACGTTGAGCAGCGGAAATCATTGCATCCATCAAGTCATCGCCAAGCATAAGATACGGTGTAAAAAACCATGCGTAATCCGTGCTTTGAGAAAGCAAGTCAATAAAGAGCTGATTACTGGTAGCTTCATGGTTAAGGGGCGAATCGTAGTAACTAAGCACATAACCATCAAATGTGTGCGGCGGCGCAGGATACCTTTTGGGATATGTGGGCATTGCAAGCTGTCCTGCTTCTTTTTCCAGCGAAAATGCGTTCCAAAAGGTCAAGAACATATGGGTAAAATTTTTTACTGGCTCACCAGTAATCCGAAAGCCTGTGTCCTTCCAGTGTCCATAGGGATGTTCCAAATTGATATACCGATCTGATAAGTTGATACCTCCGCTATAAGCAACTTCGTTGTCAATAATCAGCATTTTGCGATGATCGCGATAGTTTGCAGTTCCTTTTAAGGCAAGGAAAGGATTAAAAGGAATACATGGAATGCCTTTCTTTTTCAGTTCACGGACATTACTGAAATTGAACGAAGAAATACTGCCAAGATCATCGTATATCACACGTACATCAACGCCCTGCTCCATTTTTATTTCCAGTTCGTTCACGATTGCGTCCCACATATGCCCCGGCTCAATAATGAAGTATTCTACGTAAATCGAGTTTCTTGCATTTTTCAAATCGGCAAGCATATCAGGGAACATATTATCGCCCAACGGATAGTAACGAACCTGCTCAACTGCACACATCGGATATTGCGTTTTTTCTTCCAGCCACCGCACTGTTTGCCCCATGCGTTTTTCGCCGTCAAAGGGCGCTTCTTTTATTGGAAGAGGCTGCGGATTGCAACTCTTTTGAACTTGCTGCAAGCGCCTTTTTAGAGGGCGGGCCGTCCGTTTATTTCCAAAGAGCAGATATAGTAACGCTCCTACCAAAGGTAGTGACAGAATAACCAGCAGCCAAAGCAATTTATAAGCGGTTTCATCTCTCTTTATAATAATAAATACCACCAAGAAAAACGCTGCAACGGAAAGCAGTGACACAATAATCGGTGCGTAAGGGGTCAGCCATTTCATCAACAGCAAAAGCCAGAGCGATTGTAAAGCCACCGCTGGAATAATTGTTAGAATGCGTCGAATGATTTTCCCCATATGTTTACCCTCCTCTATGCTATTTCTCCTCCGAAGATGCTTCCCAATCGCAAACTATTTGTGCCATTTCCTGTGGGGTTTCTTTATAGCCTCGTAATACCCACGCATTCATAAGCCCAAACAATCCATATGTAATAAATTGGATAAAGTAGTGCGTTTTGGCATCGGCATTAGCGACAATGGATGCCGCTTCTTGTAAATAGAAGTTTAGAATCACATATTGGCGATCAGCTGAGTAGAGCAGATCACAAATAGGACGAGTGGAAAGGCAAAATTCAAAAAACAGCCTGATGCCGTCATAACTACCAGTGGCGAAGTTGGTAGCACCGTGTTCGTCGGAAAAGCGCTTCCACAGACATGTGATTTTGAAAGACAGAACTTCATCTTTACTTTTGAAATAACGGAAATAAGTGGAGCGACCTACATCTGCCTTGGCAGTCATCTCCTCAATACTGATTTTTTCAATGGGTTTTTCTTTCATTAGTTCCAGCAACGCTGTACCCATACATTCTTTCAGATAGTCTGTTGTAGCCGTTGTCCTTCGCACAAGAAACGTCTCCTTTAATTGCGTATCATTGAAACAAGGATTGTCATTTGTTCCACTTTCGCTCGGACTATTGACAACGCCTGCTTCTGTGATATTCTAGCATCTATGATACTATTGTCTCATTTATACTATCATTTGTTATTTGCCCTGTCAAGCTAAAATGCGAGTACGACGAGCAGAAAGGAAAACTATGGGTACGATTTTTTCCCGTGTAAAACTCAGCGGAAAGCATGTGGCCGCCCTCTTGGCGCTGATGCTGCTCTCCGCTGTGACAGCCATGCTGCTGCCTACTGCCCTGGCCAGTATGATTGACATCGGAGTGGCCGGAGAAAACCGAAACACCATCCTAATCATTGCGGCGGTGATGGCAACCCTGGCCATTCTGGGCTGTCTTTTCAACATGGCAGCCACGGTGCTGTCCGCCAAGGTGTCCACTAAATTTGCCGCTGATTTGCGGCGTGAGATATTCCATCAGGTGCAAGATTTTTCCGCCGCTGAAATGGAGCGGTTTGGCACCGCTAGTCTAGTGACCCGCAGTACCTCCGATGTGACCAACATCCAAATGTTTCTCTCATTGCTGTTGCGGCTGGGGGTGACTGCACCGCTGATGGCGGTGGCTGGGCTGGTACTCTCTTCTCTGACCGGCGGCGAACTCAGTTCCGTGCTGAGCTTGGCCATTCCCGCCCTCATCATTGGCGTAGGTGTCATTCTGATTTTTGTTTCCCGCTACTCGGTGACCCTGCGGCAGCGGATTGACCGACTGAACAAGATCTTTCTGGAAACACTGGAGGGGGTACGGGTGATTCGGGCTTTCAATCGGCAAGGGAAAGAAATGGAAAGGTTTTCCCAAGCCAATGGAGAACTGGCCTCCATGACCATTCTCTCTGGGCGGGTGACCGCACTGCTGATGCCGGTGATTCAGGTGATCTTTGGTGTGACTACAGCAGCGGTCATGGGCATGGGTTCCTGGTATGTGTCCGCCGGGGAGATGGCAGTGGGTGACCTGGTGGCCAACAGCCAGTATATCAGCATGATCCTTGCCGCTATCATGATGCTGGCATTGGTCATTATGCTCTTTCCTGTGTCCTATGCCTGCGCTAAGCGCATCGCAGAAGTGCTGAATACCGAGAGTTCCATCAAGGACGGCAGATACAGTGCCGCCTTGCGCAAAGGCCGCGCCTGTGTGGCCTTTGACCATGTGACCTTTACCTATCCTGGGGCGGACGAACCAGTGCTGAAGGATGTTAGCTTCGAGTGCCGGGCCGGGGAGGTCACCGCCATTATCGGGCGCACCGGTTGCGGCAAGTCCAGCATCCTCAAGTTGATCCCGCGGCTTTACGACGCCACGGTAGGCCATGTCTATGTGGACGATATGAATGTAAAACAATATAAATTGAACGAGCTGCGGGATCTGATCGGCTATATCCCCCAGAAGAATGTACTCTTTTCTGGAGACGTGGCCTCCAACCTGCGCTTTGGAGATCAGGACAGCAGTGAGGAACAGTGGCGGCAAGCGGCCTACGTCGCCTGCGCCGACGAGTTCATCGAACAGAAGCCGGACGGCTACCACGCCGAAATCGCTCAAGGCGGCACCAATTTGTCCGGCGGCCAGCGCCAACGCATGGCTATTGCTCGGGCTGTCGTAAAAAAACCAGAAATCTACCTGTTTGATGACAGCTTTTCCGCCTTGGATGTGAAAACAGATAAAACACTCCGCATGCGCCTGCGGGAGAGCATGGGGGATTCCACCATGCTCATTGTGGCTCAGCGGGTGGGTTCTATCCTGGATGCTGACCGTATCTTGGTGATGGAGGACGGACAGATCGTGGGGAGAGGCAAGCACCGGGAACTGCTACATACATGTCCGCTCTACCGGGAGATTGCTGAATTGCAGCTGGGAGAGGAGGAAGTGAAACATGAACTGGAATGCGTTTAAACGGCTGTTCCACTATCTGGGACGGTACAAGCTCCGCCTGATTCTAGTGATGATCGCCGCTGTCCTGAGTACCCTGTTTACCGTTTTGACCCCAGCGGTGACGGGCGGCATCACCTCGGAACTGTACGATGGCGTGGCAAGCGGCTCCTTCGACTGGGAAACGATCGTCTGGCTGCTCGTGACGCTGATAGCCCTTTATCTTGTGGCCCAGCTTTTCGCCATTCTCCAAAGCTTCAGCATGACTAAGCTGACCGCCTGCGTTATGGAGACTCTGCGGGGTGATATTGACCGGAAGATGCACCACCTGAAGCTGGACTATTACGACTCTCATACCCAGGGGGAAATCCTCAGCACCATCACCAACGATGTGGACACGGTGAACAACGCCCTGAGCCAGAACCTGACCCAAATCGTCACCCAGGTGGTCACCGCTGTGGGTATCCTGGTGATGATGTTCACAACCAGTCCTATACTGACGGCCATCGCAGTGGCTATGGTGCCGGTGTCTCTGCTGGCCTCTCTAGGCGTTATGAAAACGGGAGCCATACACTACGCCCGGCAGCAGGAACTCCTGGGACAGCTCAACGGCTACATCGAGGAGGTGTACCAAGGGCAGGAGCTGGTGTCGGTGTTCAACTACACGGATCGAGCAAAAGAGGAGTTTGATCGAATCAATGGGGAACTCCAGCGTACCGCTCAGAGTGCCGAGATTGCATCTGGTAAGGTCACTCCAATCACCGACCTGGTAAATAACCTTGGCTACGCTGTCAGCGCCCTGCTGGGATGTCTGTCCGTATTGCGTGGTGAGATGCGGATCGGCGACGTGCAAGCCATGCTCCAGTATACCAAGCAGTTCTCCCAGCCCTTCACCAGCATTGCGGGGATGGCGGGCAGTTTCAGCGCAGCGTCCGCTGCCGCAGGGCGCATTTTCGCCCTGCTGGATGCCTCGGAAGAGACACCAGACCCTGTTCCCGGACTGATGCCTCAGGTCAGCACGGGCGCGGTGGAATTTCGCCATGTGTCCTTCGGTTACTCCCCGGAGCACCAGCTGATGCATGATGTGAACATCACGGTGAAGTCCGGTCAGAAAGTGGCCATCGTGGGCCCCACCGGGGCTGGCAAAACCACCCTCATCAATCTGCTCATGCGGTTCTACGATGTGGACGGCGGTAGTATTTTAGTGGACGGGGTAGACACCAAGGAAATGACCCGCCACGAGCTACGGGATCGCTTTGGCATGGTGCTCCAGGATGCCTGGCTCTTTGAAGGCAGCATCCGGGACAACATAGCTTACGCGCAGGACAATCTGCCGGAGGAAAAAATCATCGCCGCCGCACAATCCGCCAGCGTGGACAGCTTCATCAAGACCCTGCCAGGCGGTTATGATTTTGAACTTTCCACAGGGGCGGAAAATATCTCACAAGGTCAACGCCAACTGCTGACCATCGCCCGAGCGATGGCGTCTGACCCGGAAATCATGATCTTGGACGAGGCCACCAGCAACGTGGACACGCATACGGAGCAGCTTATCCAAAAAGCACTTGCAAAATTGATGCACGGACGTACTTCTTTTGTGATTGCCCACCGGCTTTCTACGATTCGGGATGCTGACATGATCCTTTACATGGAACATGGTGATATTCTTGAGCATGGCAGCCACGAAGAGTTAATGGCACAACATGGAAAATACGAAGCATTGTATATGAGTCAGTTTGCACAGTAATATTACAAACGTTTAATTGGCTGCTTAATTGCCATTTGAGGAGAAACAAAACTACTATCAAATACTGCCCCGTCCGGGGAAAGAAAAAAACCGTTGGACGGGGCAGATGATTTCCTGCGCACATTTAGCTCATTATTCTGTCGGCGGTTTTGATGGACTCAGGGCCGCCGTTTCTTTGCGTTAACACAAACCAATGACGACTTGCAGGGACACGGCAACCGATGGGAGGTTATTTTGCCGTGTCTACTTTACTATTCTATTTCTCCTGTGATCTGCACCAGTCAAAAAAAGTTCGTACCCGCCGTCGGGGTATTCTGGGTATGAATATGAACACAGAAATCATGTGAATAGATTTTATAATTCTTCTACGCCTGTCTGCATTTTGCAGACAGGCGTTTTTTGTCGTTTTCTTGGGTTTTGTGTCGGCTGTCGATCACCTCCTGTATCTATCCCTTGCAACGCAACGATGAAATAGGAGGTGCAGCGCATGGATTCTTCCTAAAGAATTTTTTCAAAAATTTTTCTGCGCGTTTGCCAAAACGCATGATGCGGCGGTGACTTAGGAAAACATTGAAGCAAGGAACGGTGTAGCTTAACGGCTATGCCGTTCTTTGCTCTTTTTTACTTGTGTTGCGGGCATTTTCGATTGCCCGTGTGAAGTCAAATGCACCGATGAAGTTATAGACGATGGTGATTTCCCGCGTTCTGGATTTCTTGTCAACATGGGAAACTTCGATCCTGTCAATGAAAGCACGGAGAACAGCCGCGTCAAGCTCCTGCAAATCCGTGTACTTCTTCACGGCAGCGATAAACGCCTTGACATTGGTTTTTTGCTGCTCCTGCTGCTTCAGATCCTTGCGCAGGACTTCTGCCATTGATTTCAGGTTGCTTTGTTCCAACTCGTAGTCATGGGACATTTTGATAAAACGTTCATCTGACAGCTTGCCAATCACGTTGTCCTCATACAGTCGGGAGATAATGCGGTCAAGCTCGGCAATTCGCGTGTCCGCCTTTGCCAGCGTTTCACGCTTCCGAACAAACTCTGCATCTCTGTCCCGCATATCGCTCTCGGCAGCGTCCTGAATGAACTCCGCTTCATGCTCTGAAACATAGGAGATTGCTTCCCGCAGATTTCGCAGAACAATTTCATGCAGCACGACATTCTTGATAGAATGGGTCGTGCAGAGATCCTTGCCCTTGCGGTAGGTGGAGCAGATGAAGTATTTCTGGTTCTCCGCAAAGTTGGTAGCGCGGCATTGATACATTTTGCCGCCGCACTCTGCGCAATACAGAAGCCCGGAGAACATACCCATTTCACCCATCTTGGTAGGACGGCGACGCGCCTTGCGAATGTTCTGAACAATCAGGAACACGCTTTCTTCGATGATCGGCGGCTGGGTGTTCTCGAAGATCACCCAATTCTCAGGATCATTCCAGATTTTCTTCTTGCTCTTGTAGGACTTCTTTGTGGTCTTGAAGTTTACTGTATGCCCCAGATAGTCTACGCGCTCCAAAATGCGGGAAACCGTTTCATTTGTCCATTTGTACGGGTCTGCTGTCGGCTTGTTGCTGGTCGGCAGACCTTTCGCATGGCAATAGGCGGTTGGGTTCAAGATTTGCTGCTGTTTGAGCCATTTAGCAATCTGCGTGGGGCCTTTGCCGGACGCGCACAGGGAGAATATCTTCTGTACGACGGCTGCGGCTTCTTCATCGACGATCCATTTCTTTTTGTCCTCCGGGCTTTTCATATACCCATAGGGCGGAATGGTCGTCAAATGCTCGCCGGACTTGCCTTTGCTCTGCCATGTAGCGCGAATCTTTTTGGAGGTATCGCGGGCATACATTTCGTTGAACACATTGCGGATCGCGGTAAACTCACTTTCGCCGCGTGTGCTGTCCACGCCGTCATTGACGGCAATGAAATGAACGCCAAACTCCGGGAAAACAACATCGGTATACATTCCCACTTGGAGATAATCGCGCCCGAAGCGGCTCATGTCCTTTACAATGACACGCTTGATCCGCCCAGCCTTGATGTCGGCAAGCATACGCTGGAAGCCCGGACGGTTGAAGTTTGTGCCGGAATAACCATCGTCCTCGTCATAATGGCGGTAGGCGGTAATCCCGTGATCCTTGCAGTAGCGTTCCAGAATCTTCTTCTGGTTCGCTATGGAGTTACTTTCACCATCCAGCTTATCTTCCTGCGAAAGGCGCTCATACAGAGCGGTCAGACCTTCTTCCTCTGCTTCCGTAGATAGCCCCTTGGTGTAGAACTGCAAAACATTATCGCGGATCACGCTGCGAAGCTCATTGCTTAAACTGTCCTGCGGCTTCAAGCTCTGAAAGGTAAATCCCGTCATCTGCATTCACCGCCTTTCTCGGAAGAACTGCGGTAGGCGTTGACAATGCCGTGATATAGTTCTCGGCAAAGGGGTAGATCGCCGTCTGTAATGGAGCAAATCGAAATACCGCGCTGCTCCATATCATCAAGGAACTGCAACGCTGCAAGATAGCTGCGGTAAAGTCGGTCAAGCGATACGACAACGATTTTCTGCACGCGGTTCTCATGGATTGCTGCAAGCAGATTTTGAAATGCCGGACGCTCTGCGGTCAGGCCGTTGTACCCATTGTCCACGAAGAACATATAGGTGTCCGTTCCGTTTTCCTGTGCATGGCTCAAAAGTAGGTGCATTTGATTGTCAAGGTTCAGGTCTGTTTGTTTGTTCGCCGCACGGTAGTAATATGCGGTGATTTTGTCGGGCTGCTTTTTCATGTTGCCTCCAATTCCGGCAGCCGGACAAACAGGTTATTTATATTATACCAGGGATCTCGCTCGCCGTCATTAGGCGGGTTCAAAATTATTTGTAACTTTTTTACCCCGCAAGTCATTCTGAATCAGGCGGCGCACCTTTGTCACGGCGTCCTCTTTCGCGCCGTCTTTGATGACGGCCTTGACGATATACGTTATATCCCCGATCTTGTACTCGCGTACAATCGGGGACGTTGTTTTCTTCATGCTTGTTTCCATAGAAACAAATCCCCCTTTCATGGGAAACGAAATAACTACAAAAGGGAATGACAAAACGGACGGCTGCTGGCGCAGCTCCAAGGGAGTTTCACCCCCGCACGGTTCTCGTGCAGCCCTACCCATCGCCTGCGACGCTTTGAACGCTCGGACTGTGGCTGTAAGGTCGTATCATTATGTGTTTTGCGCGTCGTCGCCTGCAAGCTGCCACACTTGCTTTACGGCGCGGTATTTGTCGCTCGGCATATCCTCTCGGATATACGTCATGGCGTACCAGCCGCCCAGCTCGGCGCAAAAGGAACGTACCCGTTTTGCCTATGATGCGCCGCCGTTCTCTTGCGGGCATATTTGTCAAGGAGCATCAGGCAGAAACGAGGAAAGGGGGGACACGTTTCTGTCAGGCGTCAGTTATCTCACGCGGAATGTGAGCAGTTTGGTAATGAGTTTCGTTTCCAGTCTGCGCCGAAGTTCTTCATCCACGCAAAGATGGGGATTTCCGTACTCGTCGTAAAGCTCACGCATCGACAGACGGGCTATGTACCCTGCATAGTGTTTCAGAACGGCGTTGATCGCTTCCACGTCACCGCCAGCAGTCGCTTCAATGACGGTCAGCGGCAACAGACGGTTATTCTTCGATTGACTTGTCATCTGTTTTCTCCTCCCATCAGGTTTTTCAGCAGCTTTAGGGTGCTTGTCCTGCGATAGGCAACGGAACGGCGCACCATGTTCAGCACATTTGCAATTTCAGCGTCGGACATATCGAGGAAATAGGACAGCAGGATAATATCTCTGCGGTCAACAGGCAAAGCGGAGATCGCTTCCGCCAGCGTTTCATCGTCGATACAAACCGAATGGCCGATGACTTCAAATGTGCGGCTATCCGTGAAATAGGTGTCACGGACAGCGAGCTGTTCCAGCACATCGACGGGCAGTTCGGAAAAATAGACCTCTCGGTTTCTTTTCCGTGCCAGCGCGTCCTGATAGTCCCGCGCTTCGTTCCGCAGTACCTTTTTGCAGAAGCAATCAAAGGCACGGGCAACTCCTACATCGTGCGAATGAGGTTTCATGTATTCACCTCCCTTCGCGTCCGCAAAGGCGGGTGATACGGTTTTCTTCCCCTTTCGCCACTAAAACGGTCTGCATCTGCTTGCGGACTTTTATGCGCGGACTTTCAGCATCCAGGCGCACTGCCTGCATTCTGCCGCGAGGCTGTACCGAAGCAGCCGGGCATGATAACAGCCGTGGTCTGTAAGGCACTCGATTGAACAGCATTTGGTCAGCACGAACTACAGGCTATGCTGCGCCTGCCATATCATGCGCCACCAGCGCAGTGTAATAGCTGTTCATCGTACTTGCCGCGTTGAACAGCACGGTCAGCAGATATTGCCGGATATTCCGAATCCGCGTTGTATTTTGCTTCAGGCAGTCCATGACAAAGCGGATATGCTCGCGGTTCAGTTTCAGCAGCTTTGACCGCACAACCTCGGCTGGGTAGTCATTTCCGCCGACACGGATACGGCCGCGGGTGCTGCAAACCGTTTCCTGTACCAGTTGAGCGATCTCGTCAAGCTGCTCCCGGTCAACGTGCGGATCGCTTGCCAGAACGTCGTAGTCGATATTCTCCAAGATCAAGTCCCGGTAGCGTTCAAACGATTCCTTCGCTTCCGTTCGCTTCTGCGTGGGAGCGTCCGGAAAACCGGAAGGGAAAGGAATCGAATCGGTAATTGATAAGTCTGTACTTTGTCTTTTTCTTTTCTTAGTATTCTTAGTATTTAATTGCGTTGGATTTTCCAACGTAGGTTTCTCCAACATAGGCTTTTCCAATATTGGATTATCCAACGCTGGCTTTTCCTGCACAGGTTCTTCCGTCGTTGGCCCCGCGTGCGGCTGCTCATAGATCGTGTAGACGGTTCCGCGCAGGCAGCCGCGCTCGTCACGCTCCCGGCTGCGCTTGATGTAACCGGCACGTTCCAGCTCGCGCACGGCTTCCCGGATGGCGTCGATGCTTTCTTTATTGATCTGCACGAGACCCTGCAGCGTGTAATCCCAATCGTCCGGCAGCGACAGCATCTGCGAGAGCAGACCCTTGGCCTTGAGGGACAGCGCATGGTTGCGGAGATGGTGGTTGGACATGACCGTGTAACCTTTGGTCTTTTCAACACGGAAAACAGACATTTTCGTGACCTCCTTCGTCTGGGGTTCAGAATTTAAGAAAAGAAAAAAGAGGCGTTTCAACCCTCTTTTCATAAGAGAGTGAAACGCCGCTTCATTTTGTGTATTGATTTGTGATTCAATATTTCGGCACAATGTGCATAGACCGGTACTGCATCTTGTGGTATGATTGCCGCGTTTGTTGTTTGGACTTTGCAGAGGAGGGCAATCACCATGCAGTACACCGATAACGAAGCCGCGCTGATCGGCGGCCTGATTTCAAACTATTTCTTCCAGCCATCCGTGGACGCAAAGCTCCGCGAATCCTATCGCCGGGTGCTGCGCCATCTGCGCGAGAATACGCTCTCTGCGTCTGATCTGAGCCGGATTCAGAACGCGCTGACGTTTCTCTCGCCGCTCTGCCGGGACACTCGCGAAGCCCATAAGGACATGATGGGTGTGACATTAAAAACCGATGCTCTGCTGAGATCCAGCAGATAAACGACCACCCGCTGCGTTGCTGAGGGTGTTTTGCTTTCTCGCGTCCCAGCATCGCCAATACGCCGTGGTTTCGTCCCGGAGTGGGATGGGGCTTGCCTGCGGTCTTAACGTCTGAAATGCCGCACAGCGGGCTAACGCACCGGCATCTGTGCTTGGAGTGGGTGTTCGGCAAGACCAACAAAAAAGCCTGCTCAAATTCTACGTTTTGCCGAGAGCAAAAAAGAGCCGCTTTCCCGAAAAATCCTCGGAAAAGCGGCTCAAAAAGCCTTGGGTAAAGGTACAGGTCCATCGAATTTGCCTGATACGGCAGTTGGCATCTTTTTGTCACGCCTCTAAAAATGGGTGCAAAAAAGCCCAGAAGTCGTTGAAACTTCTAGGCTTTTTGCAGCGGCATCTTTTTTGGTGCAGCTTGATGACCCACTCGTGGGGATTTGCACCCCGTTCCGCCTGCGGGACTCGGCCCGCGCGCACTATCCCTGATCCAATTGTTTTGTTATCTGCTTGTACTATAACAAATACCCTGCCGGAAATCAACCCTGCAAACGGAATTTTAACGCTGAGCGCAGCTCCGCCCGTGAAAACCGTGCAGCGGAGACTCGGCTGCCGTGACGAAAACGTCATGGGCATTCTCCAGGAAGAACACGCCCCGCCGCTGAGCGGCGAGGGTACGGCGGAGGATGCCGCCAGGCGCATCCAATCGCACATGAGCCTTTACATGACAGAGCGGTATGGCTGACGCCCTATCCGGGATGCGGCAATTCCCGTTCCCAACGGTAATAGGTTGCTGCATTGATTTCTTCTTGTCTGCACCACGCACGCACTGACAGGCCGCTGCTCCGGCAATCCTGTATCCGTGCCGCCCACTCCTGCAGCTTCGCACGGCGTAAGCGTCAAACCTCCCCGCGTATAAAAGGCCGCCATCTCAAGGAGAACTGTTGCTCACCGAGATGGCGGTCTTTTATTTATGAGGCATATAGCATTCTTCCGGGGCATTTGCGGGAAGCAGCTTTTCAGCTTTACAACTTTCAGCTTCTGATCGCAACTACTACGGTCAGTCGGATGTTTCCGAATGGACGGATACTGCGGCAATCAGCACCGAATGGCCTCACACAGTCGGTCTGAAAGCAGACGGCACGGCGGTTGCCGTTGGCTACAATAAATACGGTCAATGCGACGTTTCCGACTGGACGAATATCAAGCTCCCCAACTGACGAAGAAAGAAGGACGAGAAGATGGCAATTATCAAATGCAAAATGTGCGGCGGGAATATTGAGATCTCTGCGGGCAAGACCTTTGGGACGTGCGAATACTGCGGCAGCACGATGACGCTGCCGAAGACGGATGATGACCAACGGCTGAGTCTGTTCAACCGCGGCACGCATCTGCGGCGCAACGGCGAGTTTGACAAGGCGGCGTCAAGATCTACGAGTACACGACCGGCTTTGTACATGCAAAGAGCTTCGTCTCCGACGACAAGGTCGCGACCATCGGGACGGTCAATCTGGACTACCGCAGCCTGTTTTTGCATTTTGAAAACAATTCTCTAACGCGCCGCAGCGCGGCGCAAATCCGTGGGGCTGCGCCGACTATCTCAATCAGAAAAACACCATTCTGGAAACCGGCGTATGGGTCTGCGAATGGAGCGGAGAAGACTCCATGCACACAAAGTCCATCCTGATCGATGACCGGCTCAGCCTCATCGGCTCGTTCAACTGGGATATGCGCAGCGCGTATCTGGATACGGAGCTGATGCTGCTGGTGGACTGCCCTGCGCTGAACGCCGCGCCGCGGGAGCAGACGGAGGAAATGATGCGCCAGAGCCGGCTCGTCTTACCGGGCGGCACGGAAACAGCGGGCGCGGCGTACATCGCGCCGGAACGCTCGCCGCTCAAGGCCGCCTTGCAGTCCGTCATACGCATCCTCATCCGCCCATTCCGGTTCGTGCTGTAAGCCGCCGCGCCGCGCCGGATGCGGCGCGGACAGCGTGCCAAAATTTTACCTGCGTTCACGAATTATTCAAGCAAATCGCAAAAAAACATGCGATAATATGAAACATAAGAAACGCAGGAGGCTTTTGCATGCAGGATTTTGTGGTGTTTGACCATGTCTGTAAGACCTATCAGATGGGCGATGTACGCATCGACGCGCTGAAGGACGCCTCTTTTACGATCGCAGAGGGGGAAATCTGCGTGATCGTCGGGCAGTCCGGCGCGGGTAAGACGACGCTTTTGAACATCCTCGGCGGCATGGACCGGCTGACGAGCGGCCATGTGCTGCTGGCGGGTGAGGACGTTGCGGGCTACAACCGAAAGCTCCTGACGACCTATCGCCGCCATGCGGTCGGCTTCGTATTCCAGTTTTATAATCTGCTTCCCAACATGACGGCGCTGGAAAATGTGCAGATCGCAAGCCAGCTCTGCAAGAACCCCGTCCCCGCGGAGGAGGTTTTGCGGCAGGTCGGCCTTGGCGAGCGAATGCAGAACTTCCCGGCGCAGCTCTCCGGCGGCGAGCAGCAGCGCGTCGCCATCGCGCGTGCGCTTGCAAAGCGCCCACAGCTTTTGCTGTGCGACGAGCCGACCGGTGCGCTCGACTATCAGACCGGCAAGCAGATCCTTGCGCTTTTGCAGAAGCAGAGCCGCGAAAACGGCATGACCGTTGTCATCATCACCCACAACTCCGCCCTGACTGCGATGGCCGACCGCGTCATCCGCGTCAAGAGCGGGCAGATCATCGGTGTGCAGCGCAATGAAGCGCCCGTGCCGGTGGAAAGCATCGAGTGGTGACGGGGATGCTGAAAATGACAATGCGCCAGATCCGGAGCAGCTTCGGCAGGTTTCTGGCGATCATGGCGATCGTTGCGCTCGGCGTCGGCTTTTTCTGCGGCCTACGGCTGACAAAGACCGCGATGGTACATACGCTGGACGAATACACCGAGGAGCACCAGATGTACGATTTCCGTCTGGTGAGCACCCTCGGATTTGACGAGACGGATGCAGACAAAGTCGCCGCCGATGCGCGTGTGGCGGTCTGCGAAGGAGAAAAGAGCGCCGATGCGCTCGCGACCGTTGCAGGCGGGGCGGCGAAGCCGTGCCGCTTCATTTCCATGCCCGCTCAGCTCGATCTGCCGGGGCTGACCTGCGGAAGAATGCCGCAGACGGAGGAGGAATGTCTGGCAGACGCGCTGCTGTACTCCGAAGCAGACCTTGGCAAGAAGGTCATTTTGACGGAGGAGAACGACGAGGATACGCTGGAGGATTTCAGCCGCCGGGAATTCACCATCGTCGGCATCACAAAGAGCGTGCTGTACATCAACTACGAGCGCGGAAGCACCTCGGTCGGCAGCGGAACGATCTCGTCGTTCGTCTATGTCCTGCCGGAGGCGTTTACGACGGACTATGACACGGCGCTCTATCTGCGCCTTGCCGACCGGGAGGGCGAGGTCTACTCAAGCGAGTATACCGCCTGCATCGATGCGGCGGAGCCGTGGGTCAAGCAGCTTGCCGAGGATACGGCGCGGGCGCGTACCGACAGGATCTATGACGAGGCCGCGCAGACGCTCTCCGACGCGCGCGTGACGCTCGATGAAAAGCAGCAGGAGCTTTCAGATGCCAAGCAGAAGCTTGCGGACGCGAAGCAGGAGCTTGCCGATGCCAAGCAGACATATCAGGACGGAGAGGTCAAGCTCGCCGACGCCAAGCGCGAGGCAGAGCAGGAGCTTGCCGACGCCTATCAGAAGCTGGTGGACGGCCAGCGGACGATCGAAGAAAACGAGCAGAAGCTCACGGACGGCGAGCAGGAGCTTGCCGATGGCGAGCAGAAGCTGGCAGAGGCGCAGGAGACCTACGATAAGAACGCCGCTGAGTTTGAAAAGGCGAAGCAAAGCGCACAAAAGGAGCTGGATGACGCCTACGCGCAGATCCGCGAAGCGCGGAAGATGCTCACGCAGCAGCAACAGGAGCTGGACAAACAGGAAGCCGCACTCGATGCGAAGGAAGCGGAGGTGGAGGCGGCCATCGCCTTCGGCCTGATGACGCCGGAGGAGGCCGCAGCAGCCAGAGCGCAGATCGCAGCGGCGCGTGAGCAGCTCGCCGCGGCGCAGGCCCAGCTGGATGCGGCCAGAACGCAGCTGGAGGGGCGTGAGGCGCAGCTGGACGAGGCGGCAGACGAGGCGAACCAGACGCTCTGGAAAAATCAGGAGAAACTGGACGACGCGAAAAAAACACTCGATGAAAAGCGTCAGGAACTGGAGGACGCCAAGAAGGAGCTTGCCGACGGCAGGCAGGAGCTGGAGGACGCCAAGAAGGAGCTTGCCGACGGCTGGGCGGACTATTATTCCGGCAAGGCGGAGGCTGAGCAGAAAATCGCCGATGCGGAGCAGGAGCTTGCCGATGCCAAGCAGCAGATCTCCGACGGCGAGCAGGAGCTTACGGACGCGGAGCAGGAGCTTGCCGACGGCGAGCAGAAGCTCGCGGACGCAGAGCAGGAGTATCAGGACGGCGAGGAGGAGCTTGCAAAGCTCGAAAATCCGGATATCTTTGTCCTCGACCGCAGCAGCAACGTCGGCTACGCCTGCTTTGAGAACGATTCCGACATCGTGCGCGCCATATCCACGGTGTTCCCGCTGTTTTTCTTCGCCGTGGCTGCGCTGGTCTGCATCACGACGATGACCCGTATGGTCGATGAGCAGCGGACGCAGGCAGGCGTATTAAAGGCGCTGGGCTATGCAAATGGCGCGATCCTGATGGAGTATTTCCTCTACGCAGGCAGCGCCTCCGTACTGGGCTGCGTGATCGGCATCGCGGGAGGCTCGGTCTTCCTGCCGAGAATGATCTGGCAGTCGTACAACATCATGTACGGCTTTGCCGGCATCCTGTATGCCTTCGACTGGCCGCTTGCCATCCTTTCCTCGGGTGCGTATCTGCTGTGCGCGCTCGGCGCAACGTGGTATGCCCTGCATACCGAGCTGAAGCGGCCCGCGGCGGAGCTCATTCGTCCCAAGGCGCCGAAGGCCGGCAAGCGCATTTTGCTGGAGCGGTTCCCCTTTATCTGGAACCGGATCCCGTTTTTGCACAAGGTCTCGATCCGGAACATCCTGCGCTATAAAAAGCGCATGATCATGATGACGATCGGCATCGGCGGCTGCACGGCGCTGCTGATTACGGGCTTCGGCATTCAGGACTCCATCCGAAATGTCGTCGATTATCAGTATGATGAGATCACCCGTTACGATGCCTCCGTCACCTTCCAGCACGCGCTGAGCGATGCGGAGCGCACGGCGTTCCTTGCCGTCTGCGGAGAAAACGGCGCGGAGGACTGCCTGTTCGTCGCGGAAAAGAGTCTGGACGCCGCCTCCGGCGGCACGGTCAAGACGACGAACGTCGTCTGCCCGGAGCGTGGAAGCGTAGACGGCTTCATCGATCTGCACACGCACGATCAGGCGCCGGTTGCATATCCGCAGGATGGCGGCTGCATCATCAGCCGGGGCCTTGCGCAGGCGCTGCACCTGTCGGCGGGCGATACCATCACCCTGCAAACGAGCGATCTGCGCAGGACATTACTGACCGTGGAGGCCGTGTTTGAAAACTATGTCTATAATTACGTCTACCTGACGCAGAATACTTGGCAGGAGGTCTTTGGCGAGGCGCCCGCCTACGAGGCCGCATGGGTCAACTTTCTCGAGGACACGGACGCGCAGACGGCCTCCGCAGCGCTCGCACGCGCGAAAAACGCCGCGGCCGTTACCCTGAGCAGCGATTTCCGAAGCCGCGTGGCGACCATGATGCAGAGCCTTCGGTATATCGTACTGGTCGTCGTGGTGTGTGCGGCTGCGCTGGCGTTCATCGTCCTGTATAACCTCACAAACATCAACATCACCGAGCGTGAGCGCGAGATCGCGACCATCAAGGTGCTCGGCTTCTATGACAGCGAGACGAACCGCTATGTCTTCCGTGAGAACATCATCCTGACCACTCTGGGGACGCTTCTGGGCATCCCGATGGGAATGCTGCTGCATGCGTATGTCATGGGACAGATCCGGATCGATCTCATGTGCTTTGACGTGCGCATTGCGCCGCTGAGTTATGTTATCTCGGTCGCGCTGACGCTGGTGTTCGGCCTGTTTGTCAACTTCGTCCTGCGGCGGAAGATCCGCGCGGTCGATATGGCGCAGGCACTCAAGTCCATCGAATGACAGACCGGCGCGAGGAAGCGGCCCCATATTGACAAGCATAAAAGCGCCCTCGCAGCATCATTTCGCCTGGCCAGATCGTGCCACATGAGGCCATCGGCACGGCGAACCACTCCCCAAATCTGTTCGTCGGCGTGGGCGGCAGCGACATGATCGACCACGAGAAATTTGAAAAGTAATTTCAGTAGAATAAGCGGCAGCCCAGACCGTCTTGCCGACGGTCTGGGCTGCCTTATAAGTGCCTGAGAAAATGTATGGTGAAAAGATTGTAACCGTCAAACCTCCCCGCGTATAAAAGGCCGCCATCCCAAAGTGAGCTGCTGCTCACCGAGATGGCGGTCTTTTATTTATGAGGCATATAGCATTCTTCCGGGGCATTTGCGGGAAGCAGGCTTTCAGCCCATGCTTCATCAGTTTCGCTCAGTTGCGGCGCGTTTTGCAGGAGCCATAGCAGATAACGGTACGGATCCAAGCCGTTCTCCTTCGCCGTTTCAATCAGACTGTAGATCATGCTGCTGGCCTGTGCGCCGCCCGGCGTATTGGCAAACAGCCAGTTCTTCCTGCCCATCACAAAGGGCTTCATGCTGCGCTCGGCACGGTTGTTGCTCAGCTCCAGACGGCCATCCTCCAGGTATCTCGTTAAGTACGGCCACTGCTCCTGCAAGTAATGGATCGCCTTTCCCAGCGCAGATTTCGGCGCCGTTTTCGCCTGCATCTCATTTGCCCATGACAACAGCGCGTCTAAAACAGGTTTCTCCTGTTCCAGCCGCTTTTCATACCGTTCCTCCGGTGTCAGCTCTGCAAACGCCTGCTCCAGCTTGAAAAGCTGCGAGCAATACCATTCGCCCATGGCCGCAGGAGAATCCTTCCGTTTCTCTTGCGGCAGGGTGCTCAGCGCCTCGTCAAATTTTCGCCGCGCATGTGCCCAGCAGCCCACCACACGGATGTTGCCCGGCAGCTTATGATACCCCTGGTATCCGTCCGCGTGCAGCCAGCCCGAGAAGCCTTTCAGGAAAGCCTCCGCATGCTCCGCTTTTCGGGTGGGCTGGTACTCATACAGTACAATGGACTGTTTCGCGCAGCCGCTGGTGCGGTACAGCCACATGTAGGACTTGCTGGTGGAGGAACGTCCCGGCTCTTTCAGCACCTGCAAGGTCGTCTCATCCGCGTGTAGCACCGGCTTCCTGCAAAGCTGCTCATGCAGCACATCGTAGACCGGCCGCAGCCATTTCTCCGAAGCCTTCAGCAGCCAGTTGGCCATCGTCTGCCGGGACAGCTTCAAGCCCTGACGATTGAATTCCTGTTCCAGCCGGTACAGCGGCGAGTGCATGACGAATTTCTGTGCTGCCAGATACGCCACTGCCTCCGCAGAGGCAAAGCTGCCGGGCAGCAGCGCAGGCTCTTTCGCCGCCTTCACAATGTTGGCCTCGCCGGTCTCCTGCTCACAGTTCTTGCAGGCGTAGGTGTAGTATACGTCCTCGCGTACCCAGAACTCTGCCGGCTTCATCTGCAGCGTCCGGCGAACCTCTTTGCCGATTTCAACCAACTCGCTGCCGCAGGCAGAGCAGATCCGCTCATTCTCCGGCAGACGGTGCTCTACCACCTCGGTACGAGTCCCCTCCGGAACGACATCCAACACATTGCCGGACTGCCGCTTGCGCTCGTGTGCCTTCACAGCAACAGGCTTCTCCGCGGCGGCCTTTGTGCTAAAAACATAGGCTTCCGCTTCGTTGTAGGTAAAGCTCAGCTGCTCCATGACCATCTGCTCCGCCTGCTCTGAGGAACGACCGAACAGCTTCTTTTTGGACAGCTTCAGCTGTTCCAGCAGCCACTCATTCTGCAGCGTGAGGCTGGTGATGACCTGTGCCTGTTCCTGTTCGCGGGCAGCAAGCTTTGCTTCCAGTCTTGCATGTTCCGCCTCAAGCTTGATGCGCTCTGCTTCAAGCCTTACTCGCGTTGATTCCAACTGCGCATTTTTCTGCTGCAATCGCTCATATTCCGCACGGGAAATGGTCACCATTTCTTCCGTGTTACTTGTCTGCATTTCTCTGTTTTCCATGTAAACATTATACCACAGAGCATGGCAAAAAGCCAGTGTTTTCAATGGTTTCCACCCATTTTCCCTGCTCAGACAGTGGTCAATCCCGTTACCGGGCGGTGGGCCTTCGGCTGCTCGATCTGCAGCCCCTCCATGAGCCAGCGGTACTGCTGCGGTGTTAGCACCTTTACCTCGGATTCCGAGCGCGGCCATTGATACGCACCCTGTTCCAGTCGCTTGTACAGCAGGATGAAGCCGTCCTTTTCCCAGTACAAGCCCTTGATACGGTCTCGCCGCCGCCCGCAGAACAGGAACAGTGTGTTGATAAATGGATCCAGTTCAAACTGCTGCTGGACGAGGCGCGCCAGGCCGTCTATGCCTTTACGCAGATCTGTGTAGCCACAGGCAATGTAGATTTTATCTGCGCCGGTGAAATCATTTAACATAGGCGCAGAAGTTTTACCAGCATTTTCAGCTGTTCCGTATCGCACCCGGGATAAATATCCAGACTGGCGTTTCCAATAAACGACCTCCCGCTGAATTGACTGACAGCGGGTGCTTTGCTTTCTCGCGTCCCAGCATCGCCAATACGCCGCGGTTGTGTCCTGGAATGGGATTGTGCGGTTTTAACGTCTGAAACGTCGCACAGCCGGCTAACGCGTTGGTATCTGTGCTTGGAGTGGGTGTTCGGCAGGACCAACAAAAACGCCGGTCGAAATTCTACATTTTGCCGAGAGCAAAAACGAGCCGCTTTCCCGAAAAAACTCCGGAAAAGCGGCCCAAAATTGCGTGCGTAAAGGTTCAAGTCCACTGATTTTGCCAAAACCCTTTTTGATATCTTTTTTTCCGACTTCAAAAATTGGGCGCAAAAAAACCCGGAAGTCGTTGAAACTTCTGGGCTTTTCGCGCTGATATCTTTTTTGGTTCAGCTTGATGGTGGACAGTACAGGACTCGAACCTGTGACCCCATGCACGTCAAGCATGTGCTCATACCAGCTGAGCTAACTGTCCAACGCGGTTTGCAGGAGTTATTATAGGGGCAAGGGGGCAATTTGTCAAGCATTATTTTCATTTTCCGCAAAAAAAGCAAAAAGTTCCGTCTGCGTGAAAAAAGCATAAAAAAGCACTTGACAAATCGCCCTCCTGGCGCTATGATATGACCAACCTACCGAACAGGTAGAGGTTTGAGGAAGGGAGAACGCCAAATGACTCGTTTCTGTGCCATTATGATGATGCCGATGGACATGCGCCGCATGTGCATGTGCTTTGCTGTGTCCGATCCGATGCGTTCTCCGGAAATTGCTGACTGACCGCCTGCCGCGGCCACGAAAAGAGCGTTTCACCGGGAGGCTCCATCGGGGCTTTCCGGTTATTTTTTTGAGGAGGTTCTCCATGCTGCACTATGAAGCCCTCGTCCGGGCAAATCTGAAAGGCGGGCGAATGTGTCGCCGCGATCGATCCGGACTTCTGATACATCATCATAAATAAATCGAAACAAAGAAAGGTTTGACTATCATGAAAAAGATCCTTGCACTGCTCGTTGTGACTGTTCTTCTGCTTACCGCGCTGACCGCCTGCGGCAGCAAATCCTCCGGCATTACCATCGCCGTCCCGAACGACGCGACGAACGAAGCCCGCGCGCTGCTCCTGCTCCAGGACAACGGCTACATCAAGCTGAAAGACGGCGCCGGCATCACCGCCACCATCAATGACATCGCCGAGAACCCGAAGAATATCACCTTCAACGAGGTCGAGGCCGCGCAGGTCCCGAACGTTCTGAAGGACGTCGACTACGCCATCATCAACTCCAACTACGCGATCCCCGCCGGTCTGAACCCGACGACCGATTCCCTGCTCATTGAAGGCTCCGCCTCTGCCTACGGCAACGTCCTCGTCGTGAAGGAAGGCAACGAAGAGACCGACAAGATCAAGGCCCTCAAGGCCGCCGTCGCCAGCCAGCAGGTCGCCGACTACATCGCCGAGAACTATGGCGGCGCTGTCATCAGCGTCGTGGAGAACCCGGGCAATGGCTATGACGACTCCGTCGACTACGACGCCCTCGCCGGCGAGACCATCACCGTCGCTGCCACGCCCACCCCGCACGCCGAGGTCCTCTCCGTCGCCAAGGAGATCCTGGCCGCGAAGGACATCACCCTCGACATCAAGGAGTTCACCGACTACGTCCAGCCGAACAACGTCGTGGAGAGCGGCGAGATCGACGCCAACTACTTCCAGCACGTTCCGTATCTGGAGGACTTCAACGCTGAGAACGGCACACACCTTGTCTCTGTCCTGGTCGTCCATGTGGAGCCGATGGGCCTCTACGGCGGCAAGCAGACCAGCTTGGATGCGCTGAACAAGTAAGAAGAATCTACGGGAATAACGCTGACGGCGAAATGCTGACAGCGTTATTCCTGTTTGTCGGAGGAAAAAGATGATCGAGATACAACACCTGACCAAGACGTTTACCACGGCCGGCGGGACCACGGAGGCGCTGAAAGATGTGTCGCTGACCATCCCGGACGGCGAGATCTACGGCATCATCGGCATGAGCGGCGCGGGCAAGAGCACGCTCGTCCGCAGCATCAACATGCTCGAGCGGCCCACCAGCGGCAAGATCGTCATCGACGGCCGCGACATGGCGGCCCTCAGCGAGGCCGAGCTCCGCGCGGCCCGGCGCGACATTACCATGATTTTCCAGGGATTCAACCTGCTCATGCAGCGCACGTGCCAGCGCAACGTCGCCTTCCCGCTGGAGCTGGCGGGCATGAAGCGCAGCGACGCGATGAAGCGCGCAGCAGAGCTTTTGGAGCTGGTCGGCCTCGGCGACAAGCTGAAAAACTATCCCTCGCAGCTCTCCGGCGGCCAGCAGCAGCGCGTGGCCATCGCCCGCGCGCTCGCCACGAAGCCGAAGATCCTCCTCTGCGACGAGGCCACCAGCGCGCTCGACCCGCAGAGCACCCAGTCCATCCTCGGCCTCATCCGCGACATCCACGACCGTCTCGGCATCACGGTCATCGTCATCACGCACCAGATGAGCGTCGTCGAGCAGATCTGCACGCGCGTTGCCATTCTCGACGGCGGCGAGGTCGCCGAAGAGGGCAAGGTCAGCGAGGTCTTCGCCGCGCCGCAGTCGCAGGCGGCCAAGCGCCTTGTCTATCCCGAGGGCTATGAGCAGCCGGTCGTCAAATTCGACGAGGGCCGGATGCTCCGCGTCGTTTTCAACGGGGCCAAGGCCACCAAGACGCCCCTCATCGCCCAGATGGCGCTGGATCGCGGCATCACAGCCAGCATCCTCGGCGCCTCCACCAAGGGCATCGGCGAGAAGGCCTACGGCAACATGCTGCTCGGCATCCCCGGCGGCGACACGGAATTGCAGCGCGCCATGGACTATCTGCGTAGCATCCCGGACATTTTTGTAGAGGAGGTGGACGGCCATGTTTGAGTATTTCCAGTCGGAAGAGTTCCTCAAGGCGGTCGACATTCTGATCCATCAGTTCCCGCTCGCGATCTGGGAGACGGTCTATGTCACGATCCTCTCCACGTTCTTCGCCGTGGTGATCGGCCTGCCGCTCGGCGTGCTGCTCGTCGCGGGCGAACATAACCGCATCCTGCGCATCCCGCAGTGGATTTTGAGCGTTTTGAACGTGATCATCAACCTGCTCCGCTCCATCCCCTTCCTGATCCTGATGATCCTCGTCTTCCCGCTCACGCGCCTCATCGTCGGCACCGTCGTCGGCACGCCCGCGACCGTTGTCCCGCTCGTGATCGCTTCGTTCCCGTTCATCGCGCGCCTGGTCGAGTCCAGCCTGCGCGAGCTGAACCCCAACATCATCGAGACCGCGCAGAGCATGGGCGCCTCCCCGATGCAGATCGTCTGCCGCGTCATGCTGCCCGAGAGCGTCCCGTCCCTCATCTCTAACGCCACCATCGCCGTCACCACCATCCTCGGCTATTCCGCCATGAGCGGCATCATCGGCGGCGGCGGTCTCGGCAAGATTGCCATCAACTATGGCTATTACCGGTATCAATATCTTGTAATGGCCTTTGCCGTGGTATTTTTGATTCTGCTGGTGCAAATCTTCCAATCCATCGGCACCAAGCTTGTCGCCAAGTGTGACAAGCGATTGAAATAATCGTCCGCAGCGAACCAGGCAGCGGACATCAGGAGGGAATATCATGATTTCCACCAAGGGCCGCTACTCCATCCGGATCCTTCTTGATCTGGCGGAGCACGGCAGCAGCGGCGGCTACACGCCGATGAAGGAGGTCGCCGCGCGGCAGGAGATCTCGCTGAAATACATCGAGCGCATCCTGCCCCCGCTGAAAAACGCGGGACTCATCGCCAGCACACACGGCATCGGCGGCGGCTACCGCCTGACGCGCCCGCCGGAGGATTATACCCTCTGGGAGATTCTCTGCATCGCAGAGGGCGATCTCGCGCCCGTGGCCTGCCTGCAGCCGAATGCCGCGCCCTGCTCGCGCGCGGCCGAGTGCCGCACGCTGCCGGTCTGGCAGGGCTTTTACAAGCTGACCGAGGACTATTTCTCCGGCATCACGCTGGCCGACCTGATGGACGTGCCTCTGGCCGACAACTATGTCATTTAGGATGATCGTATGCTGAATCAATTTTCCAGAACCGAATTGCTCCTTGGCCATGACGCCATGGAGAAACTCGCCGGATGCCGCGTGGCGGTGTTCGGCATCGGCGGCGTCGGCGGCTACACGGTCGAGGCGCTGGCCCGTTCGGGCGTCGGCGCGCTCGATCTCATCGATGACGACCGCGTCTGCCTCACGAACATCAACCGCCAGCTTCTCGCCCTCCGCACCACCGTCGGCCAGTACAAGGTCGACGTTGCGGCGGAGCGCGTCCACGCCATCAACCCGAACTGCACTGTCACGACCCACAAATGCTTCTACCTGCCGGAAACGAAGGACCAATTCGACTTCACGCAGTACGACTACGTCGTCGACGCGATCGACACCGTCTCCGGCAAGCTCGCTCTTGTCGAGCAGGCGAAGGCTGCCGGAACGCCCATCATCTGTGCCATGGGCGCGGGCAACAAGGTCGATCCCACAGCCTTCCGCGTGGCCGACATCTACGAAACGTCCGTCTGCCCTCTGGCGCGCGTGATGCGCGTCCAGTGCCGCAAGCGCGGCATCAAAAAGCTCAAGGTCGTCTACTCGCAGGAAAAGCCGCTCCGCCCCGCGGAGGACGCGGCCATCAGCTGCCGCAATCACTGCATCTGCCCGCCCGGCACGGCCCGCAAATGCACCGACCGCCGCGACGTTCCGGGCTCGACCGCCTTCGTCCCACCCGTTGTCGGCCTGATCATCGCAGGCGAAGTTGTGAAGGATCTCGCCGGCGAGATCGCCGCAAAGCCCGCCAAGGGCTAATATTTGAACACGGAGTGATAACATGCAAGATTATGTCCAGTTGGCCAAAGATTTCGGCTTCACAGACGCGGCGCTGCTGCCCGTGGCCGATCTGGTCGTCGTCCCGGCCTATCGCTGCTTCTGCGAAGAAAATCTCTGCGGCAACTATGACGTCCTCCCCGTCTGTCCGCCGATGAGCGGCACCGTCGAGGAGATGACGGCCAACATGCGCCGCTATCAGACGGCGCTCGTCCTCACGATCGAGACGACGCCGAACTGCTACACCGACAAGGCCGAGCAGAAGGCCGCCAAACGCGCGCAGAACATCCTCACCGAACAGCTCATGGACCAGATGCGCGCCGATGGCCAGACCGATCTTCTGATGATGGGCGCAGGCCCGTGGAAGACCGCCTCCTGCATGTCGGCCTACTGCGTCGACGCGCAGAAGATGGCCGATGCCGTCCACATGAAATGCTGGGAAAATGACGGCAAGATCCGCTATTTCTCCCTCATCCTCTTCGGACAAGCCTGACAGCGAAAAGACCCCGCGTCCATCTATGACGGACGCGGGGTCTTTTTATGTTTCCGTCTGTTTTGCGGCGCTGCGCTTCCGCCGCCGCGGACGGCGGCGCTTCGGCGCGCTGGCCAGCTTTTCATATACGGCGTTCAGCTCTTCGCTCGGCTCATAGACCAGCCGGTTCGCGCGGAGCTGTCCGTCCTCCGTCGGAACGATGCGCACGCGCAGATAAAACTCGCCGTCCTCCGGGCAGGAGGCCATCGTAAAATACCGCCGTCCTGGCTGGGCATACCACTTCCCGGCCCGCATCGGCCCGCCGCAGACCGGGCAGACATTCTCCGCGCCGCTCATCGCGCCGAGCAGCTGCGTCCGGTTCTCATAACCCTTGTGGACGCTCCGGGCCAGACACCCCGGCAGCTCCGCGCCGTGGAAGCCGTTCTCATGGTCGCGCAGCGACTGCTCATACACCGCAATGCCCTCCGCGAGCTTCAGCCGCGCACAGATCAGCGCCGTGTGGTACGCGTCGCCCAGCGCATCATGCGCGGGCCGACTCGGCTTGATCTCCATGATCTCGAGCGCCGTTTTCAGCGCCTTCTGGTTGCTCGAGCCGTCGGTCTGCGCGTTGAAGATCAGCTGCGCGTTGTACCACCGGCTCGCCCAATCGGCCTCCATGCCATGCACGGCCAGATTCTCCCGGAGCACCGCGATATCGTCAAAGCCCCATGTCAGAATGGTGATATCCTCGCCGCACCACGCGCGGAACCGCTCGATCGCCTCGGCGAACGGGACGCCGTGCTCGCGCAGGACGCTGTCGCGGATGCCGGTGAGCTTCGCCACCTTGCTGTTCATTTTTTTGAAGTATTTCGGCCGGATCAGCACCTGAAATTCATCGCCGATCTCCTGATCCTCGCTCATGCGCACCGCGCCGATCTGCACGATCTCGCCGCGCATCGGGCTCGGCAGCGGCTGCCGCGCCGCGCTGGAACCCGGCCACGCCTGGTTCCATTCCATATCCAGAATGATGTACTGCATATTCATTCTCCCTCTGTCGTTCAGCGTCTATCGTATCACACCCGCGGCCCCATGTAAACAAAAAAGTGGCCTTCTGCATAGTCTGAAACGAAAAAGGAGCGTGAAATTTATGCCATTTCTCTTTCTCAGTCCCTCCACGCAGGATTTCAACCCCTACGTCACCACCGGCAACGAGCAGTATTGGATGAACCGCATCGCAGACGAGATGGAGCCGTACTTACGCGCCTCCGGCGTCAACTTCACCCGCAACAACCCCGCGGGCAGCGCCGCACAATCCATCCGCGATTCCAACGCCGGGCAGTATGACTTCCACCTCGCCCTGCACTCCAACGCCATGCCCGAGGCGTCTGCCGGGACGGCCCGCGGCGTCGACATCTACTATAGCCCGATGAGTGAAGCGGGACTGCGCATGGCGAACATCATCGTCGACAACCTCCGCCCCATCTATCCCCTGCCCGAGAAAGTCCGCGCGCTTTCCACCGTCGCCATCGGCGAGGTGCGCCGGACGCGCGCGCCCGCCGTGCTGGCGGAACTCGGCTACCACGACAACCTCGAAGATGAGGCGTGGATCACCGGCAACATCGAGCCGATCGCCGCAGCACTCGTCGAGTCGGTCTGCGAATACTTCGGTCTCCCCTTCCTCCAGCCCATGGTGCGGCAGGAGGGCACGGTCGTCCTGACCTCCGGTGCGCTCAATCTGCGCGCCGCGCCGAGCTATGACGCGCCGGTCTATCTGCAAATTCCAAACGGCGAGGCTGTCACTGTCTGGGGCGAATATGACAACTGGTACGTCGTCGAGTACGACGGCACCTTCGGCTATGTCCGCGGCGAATACCTCCGCCTCAACGGCGAATCGGTCATTCAACCGCGCTAGAGCGTCTCTCGTCCCCTGTAGTGGCGACCAATGGCCACCCGGTGTTTTTGCGCCCCCGTTCTTTTCTTTCTCTTCTTTGAGAAAGAAAAGAATCGCCGCGCCCGGTGAAGAAAAGAAAGAGAATCTTCAAAACCGGAAGTGCATCCCGTGCCGCCATCATGTGACAGCTCAGTTGCCCGGTCATATTTGCCCGCCCCAAGTCACCTTTCCGTAGGCAACTACGCGCCGCACGCTATCTTGATGATGGCGGTCAGGCATCATTTTGCGGATACGGTTTGTAGGGGCGGACGACTCTGTCCGCCCGCAAACGTCGGTTTTGCTGTGTAGCTCTGCCGAAAGGTGATGCGCAGAGCGCAGAGACCTTTCGGGTGGTAGGGACGAACGCAACGGACGGCTGATGGCTGAGATCTTCTGAGTCAAATTCAGGACAACGGTATGCACTGGCCCTCTTTCTTTTCTTGGAAGATTGAAACCGTTCTTTTCTTTCTGGCAGAGAAAGAAAAGAACGGTTTCAAAAAGCCCTCAGCTCTCTGGCAGCTTCCGCTCCGGGAGATCCCCGATGACCCAGCCCTGCGGCTTTTTGCACACCGGGCAGACCTTCCATGCCTCCTCGGCCAGCACGATATGCCCGCAGTTCGCACAGCGCCAGACGATGGGCTTTCCCTTTTTGTAGAGTGTGCCGGTCTGCATCTGGCTGTACGCCTCGCGGAACACGTCGCGGTGCAGCCCCTCGATCTTCGCGATCTGCTCCCAGAGCGCCGCAACGTCCGGGAACCCTTCCTCTCTGGCCGCGGCGGCGAACGCCGGATAGACATCCAGGAACTCCTGTTCCTCGCTGTGCGCGGCCTCGTAGAGGTTCTCCATCGTCACGCCGTGCGTAAACGGATAGCCCGCCGCAACGTCGATATTCTCAATCGGCTGCTTCCCGTGCTGCTGAAGCTTCTCCAAAAACTGCTCCGCATGGGCCAGCTCATTGGCTGCCGTCTGCTCAAAGATGCGCGCCAGATACTCCCATCCCTCCGTCCGCGCCGTCGCGGCGTAAAGGGCGTAGCGCGTGCGCGCCTGTGATTCGCCGGCGAACGATCGGGCCAGATTCTGACAGGTCTTCGTGTTCATAAACTCCATTGTGTCATCCATCCTTTCGCCGGTAGTATCTGCAAAACCGGAAAAAGTATGACCGCTTGACAGCCTTTGTATAATAGAATCAGATGAAAACACAAGCTTTCCAAAGGAATTTCTGCAATGAAACAACGATTTTTTACCATCCTTCTGGCGCTGGCGCTGCTGCTTTCCGGCTGCGCCGCACAAAAAAGTGAACCATCCGCCGACATCCTCGTCACGACCGCGCCTGTCGCGCAGATCGTGGGGGCCATCACGGCCGGAACGGATCTGACCGTCGCAACGCTCATTTCCGAGCCGGTCTCTTGTGTCCACGACTATGCCCTCTCCGTCGATCAGATGCGCGCCGTCGAGCAGGCGAAGCACATCGTCATCAGTGGCGCGGGCCTCGAAGAATTCATGGCCGACGTCCTCACCTCCCGCGCCGTCATCGACGCTTCTGAAGGTCTGGCGCTCCTGCCCGGCGAGGAGGGCGAATCCGACCCGCACACCTGGCTCGCGCCGGAGAACATGATCGCCATGACCCGCACTGTCGAGGCCGCCCTCGCCGCGGAATACCCGCAGCACGCCGCCCTGTTCGCGGAAAACGCGGACATCTGGTGCGAAAAACTGGACGAGCTGCAGTCCTACGGCGAGCAGCATCTTGCCGATCTCTCCTGCCGCAGGCTCGTCACCTTCCACGACGGCTTCGCCTACTTTGCGCAGGCCTTCGGCCTTGAAATTGCCGCCTCCATGGAAATTGAAGCAGGAAGCGAGCCCTCCGCCCGCGAGCTCGAGGAGATCATTTCCCTCCTGCAAGATCAGAACATCCCCGCCGTCTTCACCGAGATCAACGGCACGGCAGACGCCGCGGAGCTCGTCTCCCGCGAGACCGGCTGCGCCGTCTTCTCGCTGGACACCGCCATCAGCAGCGTCAACTACCTCTCCGCCATGACCCAGAATATCGACACCATAAAGGAAGCATTGGGATGATACCATTCAAACACCCGAACGGCGGCGACTGTGAACACGCCTGCTGCCTGAAAATCGAACATCTCTCCGTCCGCTTCGGCGGCGAGGCCGCACTGGACGACGTCAACCTGCACATGCACTGCGGCCAGATGGTCGCCCTCATCGGCCCGAACGGCGCGGGCAAATCCACGCTCATCCGCGCCATCCTCGGCCAGCGGGAATATGAAGGCAAGATCACGTTCCACGCCGCCGACGGCCGCGAGGAAAAGCTCCGCATCGGCTACGTCCCGCAGAGCCCCACGTTCGACCCGGCCGACGCCGTCAGCGTCATGGACCTTTTCACCTGCTGCATCTTCAAGCGCCCGGCGTTTTTGCGCCCGACGCGCGCAATGCGCGAAAAAGTGGCCGAGTGCCTCACACGCGTCCACGGCGAGGGCCTGATCGACAAGCGCGTCGGCACGCTCTCCGGCGGCGAGCTGCAGCGCGTGCTGCTCGCCCTCGCGCTCGAGCCGATGCCGAACATCCTGATCCTGGACGAGCCGCTCTCCGGCGTCGACGTCGAGGGCATGGAGCTGCTGATGCAGATGCTCGACGAGATCCGCAAAAAATACGACCTCTCCATCCTCATGACCACGCACGATTTTTCGATGCTGCCGCGCTATTGCGACCGCGTCGTGCTGCTCGCGGGCGGAAAGCTCATCAAGAAAGGAACTCCGCTGGACGTACTGAACTCGGACGAGTTCGCCCGCGCGTTCCACATGGGAGGTGGCGCGGAATGACCCTCTGGTATGCCCTCTGCGACGCGCTCGGCGCAGAGTTCTTGTCGATGAATTTCATGAAAAACGCGCTGCTCGCCGTCATCGTCATGGCGCCGCTCTTCGGCCTGCTCTCCACGATGATCGTCACAGGCAAAATGAGCTTCTTCTCCGATGCGCTTGGCCATTCCGGCTTCACCGGCATCGCCATCGGCGTCCTCTGCGGCGCGGCGTTCCCGATCTGGTGGGCTGTCGGGCTGGCGGTGGCGTTCGCGCTGCTGTTCTCCTTTGTCCGCAGCCGCTCGAGCCAGTCGGCGGACACGATCATCGGCGTCTTTTCGTCGACGGCGGTCGCCCTCGGCATCTTCATCGCCACGATGGGCGGCGGGAGCTTTACAAAATTCAATAAATACCTGATCGGCGACATCCTCTCGGTGACGCCCTGCGAGATCGGTGCGCTTGCGCTCGTGCTGCTGGCGGTCGCGGCCCTCTGGGTGCTCTGCTCCAATCAGCTGATCCTGACGGCCATCCATCCGCAGCTGGCCTCCTCGCGCGGCGTGAAGACCGCGCGGAACGAGACACTCTTCACGGTCGTCATCGCCGTCGTCGTCACGCTCGCGATGAGCTGGGTGGGCCTGATGGTCATCAATTCGCTGCTCGTCCTCCCGGCGGCCTCGGCACGCAACGTCGCAAAAAACGTCCGGCAGTATCACCTCTTCTCCGTCCTCGGCGCTCTTCTTGCCTCGGTCGCGGGGCTGATCCTCGCCTATTACCTCGGCTGCTCCGCGGGCGCGACGATCGCGCTACTGCTCGCGCTCTTCTTCGCCGTCACCTTCGCCCTCCGCCGCACCCGCGCCTGATCAAACGGTATCCAATGGCCCCCTCTACTTAAAAGGGGCCTTTTCCGCTGCGGCGAGGATTGGGCAAACAGAGCCTTTTGCCCCTACAACAAAATTCCAGAACACAGCAAACCCCCGGCCCGCGATGCAGGCCGGGGGTTCATATTTCTTTCAATCTTCTTTCAGCAGCATTGTGGCCTTGTCGTAGATGTCGGTGACATCCTTGGCCGGGGCCTTGTCGAGCAGCGTCGCGATCACCGCGCAGAGCATGCCCGCGATGAAGCCGGGCAGCAGCTCATAGATGCCCGTCGAGGCCGACAGGAAGCTGTACCACAGCACATCGACCAGCGCGCCGCCGACCACGCCCGCGATCGCGCCGCGGTACGTGAAGCGCCGCCAGAACAGCGACAGCAGCACCACCGGGCCAAACGCCGAGCCGAAGCCGCCCCATGCGTTCTCCACCATGTTCATGATGGCCTGTGCACCCTCGCCGCGGTTCGAAGCAATGATGTAGGCCACCACCGCGACCACCAGCACGACCACACGCCCGACCCACAGGATCTCCTTGTCCGAGGCGTTCTTGCGGAACGCGGGCTTGTAGATGTCCGACGTGAATGAGCTGGACGCGACCAGCAGCTGGCTGTCCGCCGTGGACATGGATGCCGCCATGATCGCCGCGAGCAGCACGCCCGCGATGAACGCCGGGAACAGCCGCCGCGCCAGTGTGATGAAGATGGTCTTCTGCATCCCGTTCGCCAGCAGCTCCTCCGCCACCAGCATCCGTCCGAAATACGCGATCAGGCACACGGAGCCGAGCGACAGGATAACCCAAATGATGGCGACCGTGGCGCTCTTTTTCACCATCGACGCCTTTTCGATCGACATGAAGCGCACGATGATGTGCGGCATGCCGAAATAGCCGAGACCCCACGCGAGGCCGGAGGCGATATCCTTCCAGCTGGCCGTAAACAGACTGCTGCCGAAGGCATATTCCGTGCCGTCATTGCCGACGATGACCTTCGAGAGCAGACCGGTGTCCAGCTGCTCGGTCGCCACGATCATAATGGGGATCGCCAGCACGGCCACCAGCATCAGCAGCCCCTGGAAAAAGTCCGTCCAGCACACGGCCTTGAAGCCGCCGAGGAACGTGTAGAGGATCATGATGGCCGCGAAGATCAACATCGCCGTCTGGTTCGACAGGCTCGGGAAGACCGTCGTGAACACCGTCGCGCCGGAGACGAACGCCGACGCCACATAGATCGTGAAGCACACGAGGAAGATGACCGCGCAGATGATCTGCAAGGTAAGGCTCTTCGTCGCAAAACGGTTCGAGAGATACTGCGGCAGCGTGATGGAGTCCTTCGCCGCCTCGGAGAAGCAGCGCAGCCGCCGCGCGACCAGGATCCAGTTCAGGGCCGTGCCGATGGCGAGGCCGATGCCGATCCAGATCTGGCCAAAGCCGAAGGCCAGGATGCTGCCCGGCAGGCCCATCAGCAGCCACGCCGACATGTCGGACGCCTGCGCGCTCATCGCCGTGACCCACGGGCCCATGCTGCGCCCGCCGAGGAAATATTCCTTTTCACCCGCGCCGCGCTCTTTGAAGAAGAAAAAGACGCCGATGCCAAGCATCAGGATGAAATACAATACAAATGCCAATACTTCGCCGTTGTTCATGATGTGATACACTCCCAAAAAATTCTGGCGATATGATAGCACAACGAAAAATAGACTGCAATGCAGAACGGAGTATAGACCATAGTCTATACTCCGTTCTGCATTTTGTTAAAATTCCATTATATCTGAACGAAAACTTTACCGTATAAATTCCATACTTTTCCCCGCACGATTTTCAGACAGAAAAGATTTATTTTTTCTGAAAGGCCGCGAGCAGCATCGGCATCGTGCGCTCGGCGTAGGATTTCAGCGAATAGTCGCCGTTGCAGATGCACCAGTCGTACATCAGCCCGCGCTCGAGCAGCGCATAGAGCTTCGACAGCTCGTTCACTGTCACGTCGCCGCGGATCTGTCCGCGCTGCTGCCCCTCGGCGAGGATCGTCCGCAGCACGCGATAGTAGACCCTGCTGTGGTCGAGCAGGTGCCGCTCGCCCTTTGTGATGAGCTGCGAGGAAAACAGCCGCGCCAGCAGTTCCAGCGAGACCGTGTCCTCGATGAAGCCGAACAGCTCCCGCGTCAGATACGCCAGCTTCTCCAAACTGTCCATCTCCACCGGGATGCCGGGCCAGAGCTCCTCATACTTCTCGTCGAACAGGATCGACAGTGAACTCAGCAGCGCATCCTTCCCGTCAAAATAGTGGTAGAACGACCCCTTTGACGTCCCCGATTCCTCCACGATGTCGTCCACCGTCGTGTTGTCATACCCCTGCTCGTAGAACAGCCGCCACGCGGCAGAGACGATCTTCTTCTTTGTCGTTTTTGTTTTCTTGCCGCCCATGGCGCACCTTCTTTCAGAATCTTCGCTTGATCTCCGCCGCGCCGCGCTCCAAAACCGTATCCGCATCGCTGCCGAGCGCCTCACGCAGCCAGTGCTGCTCGTCCAGTCCGCCTTTGCCGTGCGGCACGGCCCAAGCGCCCGCGTCGCTCCCCGGCGCGAGATATGCGCCCAGCGCCGCCGCCTTGGCGACGGCGGCCTCCTGATAGGCCAGCAGAGGCTTCACGGCCTCGTCCGGGAACCGCCCTTCGCCGACCAGATTGCCGATCGTCGCCAGCGTCGGCACCCAGACGGTTTTGCTTTCTGCCAGCCGGTACAGTGTTTCATCCGTTAGATACGCCCCATGCTCCACCGAGTCGATCCCCGCAGCAATGGCCGCAGAGACCGCTGCGTCCCCGTTCGCATGCGCCATCACAGCAAAGCCTGCTTCATGTGCAATGTCTGTGATGGCCGCGACCTCATCCGCGGGCATCGGCGTATCGGTCAGCACGCCGTAGTGATTGAAGTCCATCAGGCCCGAGATCATGATCTTGATGAAGTGTCCGCCGCGCTCCTTGACCTCGCGCACCAGCGCGCGGAACTCGTCCAGCGTCTCATACCCGCAGCCGATGAAGCTGCCGTAGTGGCCTTTTTTATAGATGGGAAAACACGGCGTCCGGTACCGAATACCGTATTCCGCCGCGATCTTCGCCGCAAATTCCCCCGCGCCCCAGCGGTCGCCGCCGTCTCTCAGAAAATCGAAGCCGAGTGCCTGATAGTTTTTCAGCGTTGCCCGGATGAACGCCTCGTCCGGCGCGGTCTTGTGCCGGGCGAGCGCCGCCTTCCAGTCGGAGCCGTCCAGCGCCATGTGGATGTGACAGTCGCAGTACATTTCTCTGCCTCTTTTCCCGCGTTTTCGCCCACATCATAACAAAATTTCATGTAAAAAGCAAGCACCCCGCTGTATTCCTGATTCTAAGTCCAGCGCAAAACGTAAATAGCGCCCGTATATTATATTGGATTTTTCGTGCAGTGTATTGATTTTTTCGTGCAAACAGCATATACTATACGCACCAGCAGGAAGGAGATGGTTTTATGGCTGGCTCCACCACGAATATCAGCATCCGCATGGATTCGGATTTGAAAGCACAGGCCGACGCGCTCTTTGGCGAACTCGGCATGAACCTGTCCACGGCGTTCAATGTTTTTGTTCGCCAGTCACTCCGCGAGGGCCGTATTCCGTTTGACATTTCTCTCAATCAGCCCAACAAGGAAACGATTGCCGCCATGTTGGAGGCAGAACGGATTGCAAAAGATCCGTCCGTGAAAGGGTACAACGATCTGGATGAACTCTTTGCAGACCTGAAAGCATGAGAAAAACAAAATACACCGTCAAGCCCACCACGCAGTTCAAAAAGGATTTCAAGCTGGCGATGAAGCGCGGCCTGAAAATCGAGCTGCTGGAGGAAGTGATCGCCGCCCTTGCAATGGGTGAAGCGCTCCCCGAAAAGCACAAGGATCACGCGCTGACCGGAAATTGGGTCGGACACCGTGAGTGTCATGTCCTCCCGGTTGGCTGCTGATCTACCATATCGAGGATGAAGTGCTGGTGCTGACCTTGACCCGCACCGTGACGCACAGCGACCTGTTCGGAAAATAACGTCTGCCGCCGATTGTATAGCTCTGCATTTGATGGAGCTGCAATATCATCAGAACTTCGCGTAGTGCAAACAGAAGTAAGCCGGAAAGTATGGCAGAGAGCCAGACCGCAACGGCAATTCCCCAACAGAAATCGACATGGTCGCGATAGCTGGTGGCAAACACATTCTGAATATCGAAAAACTGCTTTCCTAAAACAAAGCCGCCGATGGCGCCTCCAACAAAGATAACAATGGCAAGTACTCGCAGCACAGACACCAAAGAGCTGTCTGTATTTCCGTATCTCGGAGATATGGTATAGGATTTATGGATTAAAAGATTTGACCGATGATGATCTGCTGCTGGTCCTGAATTTGGTGAACCGGCTTACAAAGGACAATTAGATTTTCAATGCAATAAAACCCACGCGGAAGGGATCATCTCCCTTCCGCGTGGGTTTCTCATTTTTATTCCTGATCCCAGTTGTGCCAGACGTTCTGGACGTCGTCGTCGTCCTCGAAGATGTCGAGCATCTTTTCCATGTTGGTGATGTCCTCGGGCTTATCGAGCTTCTGATAGTTCTGCGGGACCATCTCGATCTGCGCGGACTCGAACTTGTAGCCCTTGTCCTCCAGCGCTTTGGCGACGTCATTGAAGTCGTTGGGGTCGGTATAGACGGTGAAGCAGCCCTCTTCCGGCTGGAAGTCGGCGGCACCGGCATCGAGCGCGTCCATCATGACGGCATCCTCATCCAGATCTTCTTCCTCATTGTCGATCACGATGACGCCCTTTTTGTCGAACGCCCAGCTGACGCAGCCGTTGACGCCAAGGCTGCCGCCGTATTTGTCGAAATGATGGCGGATGTTGCCGGCGGTGCGGTTGCGGTTGTCGGTCATGGTCTCGACGATGACGGCGACGCCGCTCGGGCCGTGTCCTTCGTAGGTGATGGCTTCGTAGCTGTCGCCCTGACCGGCGGAGGCTGCCTTTTCGAGGACGCGCTTGATGTTGTCGTTCGGCATGTTGGCCGCCTTGGCCTTGGTGATGACGGTCGCGAGGCGGGAGTTGTAGGCCGGGTCGGCCACACCGCCGCCCTCTTTGACCGCGACGATCATTTCCTTGGAAATCTTCGTAAAGGCCGCCGCGCGCTTTGCGTCCTGCGCGCCCTTCGTTTTCTGAATGTTATGCCACTTGGAATGTCCGGACATGGAGTTTCTTCCCTTCGTATCAGTTTTCTGCCCTATATTTTATCATAGGTCAGCGGTAAAAATCAACCAAAAAATTGGGTCTCGTCGCGATGTACCGCCGATTTCAGGACGCGCAGCTCCGGAAAACGCTCCCGCAGCAGCACGACCAGTACCTCACAGACCGGATCTTCGGTCTCAAAGTGGCCCGCGTCGATCAGATTCAGCCCGCGCCAGCGCGCTTCCTCAAACTGATGGTATTTGAGATCCGCCGTCACGAACGTATCACAGCCCGCCGCAAGCACCTCATCGATCGCGCTGCCGCAGCTCCCGCCGCCAACGGCGACACACCGCACCGGTCTTCCGGCGTCGGCGAACCGCAGCCCCGGACAGGCCAGCTTTTCCTTCACAAACGCCGCAAACGTCCGCACATCCGTCTGTTCTGTCTCGCCGATCCGGAGCAGGCCGTAGGGCCGCCCTGCATCATCCACCCCCGCCGGATCCAGAATGCGGACGTTGTCCAGTTCCAACTTCGCAGCCAGCGCGTCATTGACACCGCCGGGTGCACAGTCGAGATTCGTGTGCAGATTGACCGCCGCGATGCCGTGCTCGATCAGCTCCAGAACAGAGCGGCCCGCGAGCGTCGTTTCATTGATGGCGCGCGGCGGGTCAAAAAAGAGCGGATGGTGCGTCACGATGCACTTCGCCCCCACTTCCACGGCCTCGGCGATCACGTCCGGCAGCGGATCGAGCGCCACGAGCACCGTCTCCACCTCCGTGGAGAACCGGCCGCAGAGCAGGCCAACATTGTCCCAGTCGCCCATCTTCATGCGCTCCGGCGCGAAGGCAAACAGGACGTCATAAATTTCCCGTACCGTTCTCATCGTTCTTCCTCATTTCTTCGACTTCTTCCAGCGCCTGCCGGTAATAGGCCAGGCGCTCGGGCCGCTGATGCTCCGCGCCCATCAGGCCCTCCACGCTGCGGCGGAGGGCAGTTTCGATGCGTTGCATGTAAGCACCGAGCAGCGGCGAGCCGCTCTGGCGCAGCCACGGCGAGACGTACTGCGCGCCCGGCGAGAGGATCGTACCCTCGCCCGGATGCGCCCGGAGCACCGTGTATAAAAATTTTCCGTCCTGCACGAGCTGTTCGCACGCGATGGCGAAGCCGTGCTCGCCGAGCCAGCGGCGCAGCTCCTGCCCGGCAGACTGCGGCTGCAAGATAAGCGTGTAATTCCGGTCACGCAGCCACGGACAGGCGGATAAAATTTCGACGATCAGGTCGCCGCCCATGCCCGCGCAGACGATGGTATCGGTCTCGTCCGGGCCGATCTCTGCGAGGCCATCCGACAGACGGAACTCCATCTGTCCGGCGAAGCCGAACTTCGCCGCGTGCAGCTTTGCTGTTTGCAGCGGCTGCGGACGGAGGTCGGCAGCGAGGACATGGGCGGCGAGGCCGTTTTGCAGCAGATAGAGGCCCAGATAGCCGTGGTCGGTGCCGATGTCGGCCACGCGGGCCCCCTCCGGCACCAGCTGCGCGCAGAGCCGCAGCCGTTTGGAAATTGGGATCTTCATAGGTTCTCCGTTTACTCAAAAAAGCGGCCAAAAGGCCGCTTTTTTGCTGAATACCGTTAAATTACTTGTTTGCCTCTTCGTTTGCTTCGATGAAGCGGTTGACCTGCGCGAGGAACGCGTCGCAGTCGACACCGTGGACCATGCAGGCCTCTTCGACGGTCTCGCCGCGGGAGGACGGGCAGCCGAGGCAGTGCATGCCGATGGTCATGAACAGCGGAGCGGTCTCCGGCGCGATGTCCAGAACGTCGCCGATGATGGTGGACTTTTCGATCTTTGCAGCCATAAAAATGACCTCCTGTCAATATTCTGAGATTAGTATACCCAAACTTTCGCCAAATTGCAAGCCTTACCGCATCAAACCGACACAGTCGTAATACGGTTTCGCCGCGATGAGATCCTTGTGCTCCTTGAACTTGTCGTGCGTCAGGGTGATGACGGCGTAATCGCACGCGGCCATCGCCTCTTCCAGCGTGTGGTTCGGGAAGCCGGCGACGTCGCCCTCGATATACGGCTCACAGGCAATGACCTGATAGCCTTTTTCCTCGAGGAGCTTTGCAAACAGGACGGACGGGCTCTCGCGCGTGTCGTCGATGTTGGCTTTGAAGCTCATGCCGAGCACGGCGACCTTCGCGCCGGGCTTCACGTCGCGGCCGATCCGCTCCACGACCCATTCGGGCTTCGTGTCGTTGACGTGCCGCGCCTCGGCGATCAGCGGCGTGATGTCCTCAAATTTCTCATGGATGAACCACGGGTCGACCGCGATGCAGTGCCCGCCGACGCCGACGCCCGGCGTATGGACGTTCACGCGCGGATGGCAGTTGGCCAGCTCGATGAGCCGGAAGACATCGATGCCGAGACGGTCGCAGACCTTGCTCAGCTCGTTGGCGTATGCGATGTTGATGTCGCGGAACGTGTTCTCCGTCAGCTTGCACATCTCGGCGGTCAGATCGTCGGTCAGACGGATCGTGCCCTTGGTGACGACCTTTTCATAGATGGACTTGGCGTACTCCGCCGCCTCGGGACGATTGGAGCCGATGATGCGGTCATTCTGCCGCAGCTCGAGGAGCATCCGGCCCGGAATGATGCGCTCCGGGCAATGCGCGGTCATGAACTCCTCGGGCTTCAGGCCGCTGACCTCGGAGACGATCTGCTCGACGAGCCGTGTCGAGCCGGGAGGCGAGGTGGATTCCAGCACGCAAAGACCGCCGGGGCGGATGACGCTGCCGACCTCGCGCGCTGCGGACTCGACAAAGCGCATGTCGGACACGCGCTTCTTCTCCGGCGTCTCGCGGTAGGGCGTTTGGACGGCGATGATGAAGACATCCGCCGGTTCCGGCGTGGTGGTGAAGTGCAGGCGGCCCGTCGCCATTGCCTCAGTGAGCGCCTCCTGCAGGCCAGGCTCGACAATGTGGATCTTGCCCTGGCTCAATATGTTCACGGTTTCCGCCTTGACATCGAAGCCGCAGACCTCATAGCCCGCGAGCGTGAACGTGACGGCGGTGGGCAGGCCGATGTAGCCGCAGCCCATGATCTCAATTTTTTTCATAGTTCTTCGCTCCTTTGACAAGAGCATCATACTCTATTTTTTACGCTTTTGCAAGCAGAGCTTCGGTCATATCGACCGTTTCCCACGGAAGATTCAATTCTTCACGGCCGAAGTGTCCGTAGGCCGAGGTCTGCACATAGATGGGCCGCCGCAGGCCGAGCCTTTCAATGATGGCCGCCGGGCGCAGATCGAAGCAGGCGCGGACGAGATCGGAGAGGGCTGCGTCGGAAATTTTACCGGTGCCGAACGTCTCGGCCAGCACGGACACGGGCTGCGCCACGCCGATGGCGTAGGCCAGCTGGAGCTGGCACTTGTCGGCCAGACCCGCGGCCACGATGTTCTTCGCGATGTAGCGGGCCATGTATGCGCCGCTGCGGTCGACCTTTGTCGGGTCCTTGCCGGAGAACGCGCCGCCGCCGTGCGCGGCATAGCCGCCGTAGGTGTCGACGATGATCTTGCGGCCCGTCAGGCCCGAGTCGCCCGCAGGCCCGCCGATGACGAAGCGGCCGGTCGGGTTGACATAATATTTCGTCTTCTCGTCGAGCAGACGGGACGGGAGGTTCGGCTGGATGACCTTTTCGATCACCTGCGCGCGCAGGTCCTCGATCGCGATGTCGGGCGCGTGCTGCGTCGAGACGACGACGGTGTCGATGCGCTCCGGCGTGCCGTCGGCGGCATACTGCACGGAGACCTGGCCCTTGCCGTCCGGGCGGAGCCACGGCAGCTCGCCGCTCTTGCGGCAGGCCGTCAGGGCCTTGGTCAGGTTGTGCGCGTAGGAGATCGGGGCCGGCATCAGCTCGCGCGTCTCACGGCAGGCGAAGCCGAACATCATGCCCTGATCGCCCGCGCCGATCTCGTTTTTGTCGTCGTAGGAGCTGTCGACGCCCATGGCGATGTCCGGCGACTGCCGGTGCAGCGCGACCTGCACGGAGCAGCTGTGCCCATCATAGCCCGCCGCCGCGTTGTCATAGCCGATTTCGCAGATCGCTTTGCGCGCGATGTCGGCCACGTCGATCGTCGCCGTCGTGGTGATCTCGCCCATGACGAGCATCAAGCCCGTTGTCGCCGCGCACTCGCAGGCCACGCGCGCCATCGGGTCCTGCGCCAGCGCCGCATCGAGCACGCTGTCGGACACGCGGTCGCAGACCTTATCGGGATGCCCCTCGGTCACAGATTCGGAGGTAAAGATCCGTTTTTCGTTGTTCATAAGTTCAGTTCCTTTCCATTCGTCGGGATATGAAAAAAGCGCCTCTGTCAGTCATCGACAGACGCACTTGGAAGTTCATTCCCTCATCTTTCGATCACATCGCCGGATTTGGCACCTTGCCTTCGCAGGTTGCCGGGTTTCATCGGGCCGTTCCCTCCGCCACTCTCGATAAGGATTCAGTTGTCTCGCCTTATAAGCATATTTATTATACGTGCTTTTCGGCAAAAGTCAACGGCTTTTTCGGACTATTTCAAAATATTTTGTCTATACTTTTCCACAGAGTTTACAGTTTGACCATAGATTTTTCCGCGCCGTTCCTGTATCATACAGATATTCGCAGCAAAGGAGTTTTTTACATCATGAAAGAGCTTCGCAAGCGGTTCGACCGCTTCTGTCTGAAAAACCGCAATAAGGGCATCCCAAATCTGATGATGGTCATTGGCATCGGCAATGTCATCACGTACATCCTCTCGGTCATCGACCCGAGCCATGTGGTCTATTCTCTGCTCTGCTTCAGCCCCACAAAGGTGCTGCATGGGCAGGTCTGGCGGCTGTTCAGCTACATCTTCACCTACCTGCTCGACGCCTCGAGCTGGGGCGTGCTGCTCGCGGCCGTCTCGCTCTACTGCTGCTATCAGTTCGGCAAGATCCTGGAGAACTACTGGGGCACGCTCCGTTTCAACCTCTACTATCTGGTGGGCCTTCTGATGACCGACCTCGCCGCCCTCCTGATGGGCTACCCCGCGACGGCTTCGGCCCTGAACCTCAGCCTGTTCCTCGCCGTTGCAACGATCGCGCCCGATCTGCGCGTCTATCTGATGTTCATCCTGCCGCTCAAGCTCAAATACCTTGCCTGGGTCTATCTCGGCGTCACGGCGTGGAATGTCGTCCGGATGCTGCTGTCCTATTCGGTGCTGCGCTTCTACTGGCTGATGCCGCTTGTCCCGCTGGCGAACTATTTCCTGTTCTTCGGCCGCGATTTTCTCAATCTGTTCCCGGATTCGTGGCGGCGGCCGCACCGCAACTACCGCACCACAGCCGGGCCTAGGCCGAACGCAAACTGGGCGAATTCCTACCGCTCCAGATCCGGTGAAAAGCCCTACCGGCACAAATGCGAGGTCTGCGGCCGGACGGATACGGACTATCCCGATCTCGAGTTCCGCTATTGCTCGAAGTGCAGCGGCTACCACTGCTATTGCATCGACCATATCAACAACCACGTACACATCCAATAATACTGCAAACCAAAGGCCCCCTCTACAAAGAGGGGGCTGTCTGCGCTCCGCGCAGACTGGGGGAGTTTTTTTGAACCCATTCTTTTCTTTCTCCTGCTGAGAAAGAAAAGGACGGTTTCAATCTGCCAAGAAAAGAAAGAGGGCTGGCGCGAACCGTTGTCCTGAATTTGACTCAAAAAATCTCAGCCATCAGCTGTCCGTCGCGCCAGACCCTACCACCCGAAAGGTCTCTGCGCTCTGCGCATCGCCTTTCGGTACAGCTGCACAGCAAAACGAACGCTTTCGGGCCGATGAGGGCATCGGCCCCTATAAGGAAATTCCAAAAATCGGGTGGACGATCTGTCCGCCCAAATTTTTTCTTCCATTTTTCGACGGGATTTGTTACAATATTAAATTGTGAGAGTCTGATGCGGCGGTCCTCCCGCGCTGGGAGGACGGGAGAAGAATATGAGTATTTTTCATGTGATCGCACTGTTCGGCGGATTGGCGCTGTTCCTCTACGGTATGCGCATTATGGGCGATGGGCTGAAGCACGGCTCGTCCGGCGCGCTGAAAAAAGCGATGGGCAAAGTGACGAACAGCCCCATCGTCGGGTTTTTGCTGGGCCTCTGCGTGACGGCCGTCATCCAGAGCTCCACGGCGACGATCGTCCTGACGTCCGGCCTTGTCGGCGCAGGCATCATCACGCTGCACCAGTCGATCGGCATCATCCTCGGTGCGAACGTCGGCACAACGGTCACGGGCCAGATCATCCGCCTGCTCGATCTCAATGCGGGCGCAAACTCCTTCCTGAACATCTTCAAGCCCTCGACGCTGGCCCCGCTCGCGGCCATCCTCGGCATTCTGCTGATCATGGCCTTCCGCTTCCGCAATTCCGACACCATCGGCACGATCGCGATGGGCTTCGGCATCCTCTTCACCGGCCTGATGAACATGACCGCCGCGGTGGAGCCGCTGTCCCAGTCGCCGACGTTTGCGCAGCTGTTTGTCAGTCTGGCAGACAAGCCGCTGCTCGGCTTTCTCGCGGGCGCGGGTGTCGCGTTCTCCATCCAAAGCTCCTCGGCCACCATCGGCATCTTACAGGCGTTGTCCGTCACAGGGCAGCTGACCTTCGGCTCCATTTATCCGATCCTCGTCGGCATCTACCTCGGCGACTGCGTCACGACCGCCATCGTCTGCTCCATCGGCGCGAAAGCTGACGCCAAACGCACCGGCATGGTCCACATCCTCTTCAATCTCAGCGAGGCCGTGCTGGTCTTCGCGGCGGTCAATATCCTGCACAGCGCCGGGGCGCTGGACCGCATCTGGGCCGCGCCGATCACCTCCGGCGGCATTGCGAACACGCATACGCTGTTCAATCTGGCCTGCGCGGTGCTCCTTCTGCCGCTCTGCGGCCTGTACGAAAAGCTCAGCCGCCTCGTCATCCACGACGACGCACGGCATTCTCAGGGCGTGGAGCACGAGCTTCAGCTGCTCGACGACAAATTCTTCACCTCGCCGGAGCTGGCGCTTTCCAGCTCGGACGAAGCCATTGCCACGATGGCGCGCCTGGCCTGTGCAGGAGCGGACAGCGCGATGGGCACGCTCGGCGCGTATGACCGCGCCGTCATCGAGACCGTGCAGGAAAATGAGCAGTCGATCGACATGCTGGCCGACGCGGTCAACAACTATCTGGTGCGCCTGTCCGGCCACATGGAGGCCGATGACAACAGCGTCCTTCTGAACTACTATCTCCAGTGCTTCTCCGAATTCGAGCGTATCGGCGATTACGCCGTCAACCTCACCGAGAGCGCCGAAGAGCTGCACGCACGCGGCGCACAGTTTTCCACCACGGCCCGGCAGGAGCTCGCCGTGCTGCAGGGCGCGCTGCACGAGATCATGGGCTACGCGGCGGACGCCTTCACCACGCGGCAGGCCCGCGTCGCCCGGCACATCGAGCCTGTGGAGGAGGTCATCGACGACCTCGTTGAGACGCTCCGCACACGCCATACGCGCCGCCTGCTCGACGGAAAATGCACGGTCTACGGCGGACTCGGCTTTCTGAATTCGCTGACGAACATCGAACGCATCGCGGATCAGTGCTCCAACCTCGGCATCTACACCATTGCACTGACCGATCCGGAGATCGCCCGGACGCACCACGATTATATTCAGCACCTGCATCAGGGCGATGATTCCCTCTTCAACGCCGAATATCAGGCCGCGCACGAAAAATATTTCGGCCAGATGGCCGCACTGGACGACTGATCCCCTGCCTCGCGCCGCCCCCGTTTCCGAGGAAACGGGGGCGGTTTTTCGCGCGAAGCCTCTTTGTGTCGGTCATGGGATGATTTTCGGACATTCCGGGCAAACTTTTACGGGATCCTAACGGGCTCTATTGCATCCGTTTCCGGGCGCTCCGTGCAGAAATTCATGAAATTCCGCACAAAATTCGCTTATTTTGTGCATATCTTGCATATTTTTTGATCCTGCGCGGCAATTTTCTGCGCAGTTGCCGCTTGACTGCGCGGCATACCGTTTCTATACTATGCGTGGGTCGGGACAGGCCGCCTGTCCCAGAAGGAATGAAGGAGAAATAAAACGAATGGACTACGCAGCAGAATCCCTTCGCCTGCACGGTGAATGGAAAGGAAAAATCGAAATTCAGACGCGGGTTCCGGTCGAGACGAAGGACGACCTGAGTTTGGCCTACACGCCGGGCGTGGCGCAGCCGTGCCTCGAGATCCAAAAAGACGTTGAAAAAAGCTATGAGCTGACGCGGCGCTGGAATTTATGCGCCGTCATTACCGACGGCAGCGCGGTGCTCGGCCTCGGCGACATCGGCCCAGAGGCCGGTATGCCGGTCATGGAGGGCAAATGTGTGCTCTTCAAGGCGTTCGGCGATGTCGACGCGTTTCCGCTCTGCGTGAAAACGCACGACGTCGACGAGTTCGTGAACGCCGTCGCGCTGATCTCCGGCAGCTTCGGCGGCATCAATCTGGAGGACATTTCCGCCCCGAGATGCTTCGAAATTGAGCGGAAACTCAAAGAAAAGTGCGACATTCCGATCTTCCACGATGACCAGCACGGCACCGCCGTCATCACGCTGGCCGGCCTGACGAACGCGCTGAAAGTGGTAGGTAAGAAGCAGGAAGACGTGAAAATTGTGACCTCTGGCGCGGGCGCGGCCGCGATCGCGATCGTGAAGCTGCTGCTGTCCGCCGGTTTCAAAAACGTGACGATGTGCGACCGCAAGGGCGCGATCTACAAAGGCCGCGAGGGCCTCAACTGGATCAAGGAAGAGATGGCCGAGGTCACGAACCTCGAACACAAGACTGGCAGTCTGGCCGACATGCTGGTCGGCGCGGACGTGTTCATCGGCGTATCGGCTCCGGGCACAGTGACCACGGAAATGGTCAAGACCATGAACAAGGACGCCATCGTCTTCGCATGCGCGAATCCGACGCCCGAGATCTTCCCAGAAGACGCGAAGGCGGGCGGCGCAGCCGTCGTCTCGACGGGCCGCAGCGACTATCCCAACCAGATCAACAATGTCCTTGCCTTCCCGGGCATCTTCCGCGGCGCGTTCGACGTCCGCGCGAGCGACATCAACGAGGAGATGAAGATGGCCGCGGCGCATGCGCTGGCGGAGCTCATCTCCGACGACGAGCTGAGCGCCGACTATATCATCCCTAAGGCCTTTGACCACCGCGTCGGCCCCGCCGTCGCGAAAGCCGTCGCCGAAGCCGCCAAACACTCCGGCGTTGCTCGGATTTAGGCATAAAACTTTATGCACGAACGCTGCATCACGAAAATGTGCAAATGCCAGTGCATGAAGTTTTTGTGCATCATTTCCGTTTGCCCCGCAGGGGCGAGGAAATGGCACATTTCTGATTTTGCTATGCTTTTGCATAGCAAAACAGGGTATCTTCCACCGGAAGATACCCTGTTTGTTTATTTTGCGGTCTGTCCGTGGACGGGGTCCTTCGTGACCGGCGAGGCCGCCGGGTCATTCACATCGTACCACGTGTTGCGGCCGTACATCAGCACCGGCGTGTTATCATCCAAGTTATAGAACAGATACTTCATCGCGGCATCCGGCGTATTGATGCAGCCGTGCGAGCCGTCATTGACGTAATACTCCCCGCCGAAGACCGAGCGCCACGAGGCGTCGTGGAAGCCGATAACATCATAGATGATGCTGATCCAGTAGTTGACGAACACACGGAAATCCGGACCGACAAGGACGCAGTTGGTCTGCTTGTTGTGCGAATAGTAGAGGCCGACCGGCGTCTGATGGCCGTCGAGCTTACCGGTGACGACGTTCGAATTGAGCACCATCTGGCCATGCTTGAAGAACGTCAGCTGCTGGTTGTCAAAATCGACCTCGACATAGGTATCGCCGATGGAGAACAGCTTGCCGTTCCGGTAGCAGTTCAGCGGCGCGTCGATCTCGCCGGACTGCCGGAGCAGCAGCTGATGGAGCAGCTCCTTGACGGCGGCATCCGTGTCCAGCTTATAATCACAGGTCAAAAAGTCGATCTCCGTCCAGCCCTTGACGTAGGACTCGAACAGGAACGGCCCGTTTTTCACGCCATAGGTCTCGCTCCAGCCCTCGGCCAGCGTGCGCAGCGACGCCGTCGGGATCAGGACACGGCCCGTGCCGTCGTTCTCAGCCAGCGCGGTGAGCGCCTCCTTGTCGAGCGTGATCGTGTCGCCCGCGAGCGTGGGCGAGTTGCTGGCGATGTTGACCGTGATGGTCAGCTCCTGCAAGGCGGACTGCCACTTGGAGGACGCGATCAGCAGGCCGTCCTTCGAGAGGGACACGCCGTCGTTTTGATACTGATTTTGCAGCTTTCGCGCTGCGTCGGCGTCGACGGCCTTCGCGTTCACGAGGCTCTGGAGAAGCGTCGTGCCGCCCTCTTTGCACTTGCAGAACAGCGCGAACCACGTCATCAGCGCGAGATCGCCGCGCGTAAAGGTTCCGGAAAACAGGCCGTCGGTATACACGCCGCAGTCTGCCGCAAAGGCCAGCGCGTCCGCGTATGTAAAGTCCTCGCCGTCTGCATAGCCGAGGGCGCGGAGCAGGAACACCGCATAGTTCTGTGCGGAGCAGGAGCGTGTGGAGCCAAAGGTATTCTCGCCGACGCCGCGCGTCAGGCTGTTGGCGTAGAGCCAGGCGATATACGGCTCGGCCCAGCCGGAGACGTCGGTAAATGGATGGCTGATCTCGCCGTTTTCAAAAGCGGTCTGTGCCGCCTCCTCCGCGCCGTAGAGACGGACGAGCATGGCAGCGGCTTCGAGGCGCGTCGGCGCGCGGTCAAGCGCAAAGCCATTGCCAGTTCCGCGGAAAACGCCAATCGTGGACAGGGCCTCGGCGGCGAGCTGTTCGGGTGTAGTCGGAACGGCCTCGGTGGTATCTGCATCGTCGGCGGCAAGCGCGGCAGGCGTCAGCGTGGAGACGAGCAGGAGCAGGACGAGCAGGAGCGAAATGCGTTTTTTCATATCCGGGATTCTCTTTCTCTGAATTTTGGCCCGAGGGCCGCGTTTATTATATGTCAGGCGCGGCGGGATTGCAATTCCATTTTTCGCCCGTCTCCGCGAGTTTGATCGCAGTTCCGGCGATAACCGCAGGGGCGGCCAATGGCCGTCCGCAAAAAATGCGGCCCCTCTCGGGAGAGAGGGGCTGCATTTGGTTCGTTTATCTCAATGTAATGTATTGCCGCTGCGTGGCATCGTAGAGCCGCACGAGGATCGCGGCGGCTTCGCTGCGCTTGAGTGAGCTTTCGGGATGGAACGTCCCGAGGCGGTCGGAACCGGTCAGAATGCCCGCGCGATAAAACGCGAAAATTTCATCTGCGTAGGCGTCGCCGGACTTCACATCCGGGATATTGTTGACCGTGTTGATCGCGCCCGTGCTCAGGAGCTTTGCGAGGATGTGGACGAACTCGGCTCTTGTGACCGCCTTGTTCATATCCTCGGCGCTCTTATTTTGGTAAGCCGCTTCGATGAGGCCATTCGCGGCCGCGTAGTTGACATAATTATCATACCAATGCGTCCCGCCGTTCTGCAGCGTCACGAAGCCGACGCTCTGCTTCTGATGGAGCGCTGCGGCCAGCTTGATGGCCTGCGCAACCGTCAGCGTCGAATCCGGCTTGAAATACCGCGCCGTCACGCCGTCAATGAGTTCCTGTTCCCATGCGCTCCGGACCGCTTCATAGAACCAGTCGTTTGCGTCGACGTCATAGAACGGGAAATCATCCGGCACGAAGAACAGGCCGGAACCGATGCTCTTCTGCAGCAGATCACCCTCCGGGTCCTTCACCGGCGTCACGGGCGGCGTGACTGTCCGCGGCTGACCCGCCAGATACGCCCAACTACCAAAACTCGTTTCTTTATCCAGGGGCCATACATTCTGGAGCAGCAGTGTTTCATTGCTGTATAGCCCGCTGTCTTTTACCTCCCAATCGCAGGTGGGCGGATTCGGAACACTGGAATCCAGAATTTTATATGCGGTGCCGCTTTGAACGGTCGTGCTGCGCAGCACGGATATGGCGCTCGGCTGTGGCAGATAATAATAGAGGTAGATCCAGCGTTCGCTGCTGTATTTGACCTCTTCGCAATCCAGCGCCGGATTCTGGTCGTACCATGCCTGCGACCAGAGCGTGGCGGTATCATCCAGCTTCAATTTTGTGGCTCTGATGCCGCCGTAGGCCTCCAGCGTCGCGCCGTCCGTGACGGAAAGCTGCAAATTGGCATCGCCAGAACCAGTATTAAAATCATATTCCCGGATGGCAAACGGCGTTGTGGTGTCGTATTTCATACCATACGCTTTGACAATCGTGTTCTCACCGGAAATGTTGATCTGGCACGCCCCATGCGTGCGGATGCTGGCCCAAAAGCTGCTGATCGTGGTCAGCGTCCCATTGCCGGTGATGTTCAGCGTACTGCCCGGAAATGTTGTAATTGCTGAATAGGTATTTTGATCTACATTGCGCGTGTCCAGCAAATTGTCACCATCTAAAGTCAGATTTACAACGCTGTCCTGGGAAACCCATATCGCATGATCCATGAGACCCTCTCCGGTAACCTGCAGCCCCTTAAGCGTCACGTCATAGGTACCGTCCGTCCCAAACCGAACCGTATGTGCTTCTTTTTTTGTCTGGAAAAGGCCGTATTTCCCGGTGTATGCGATCTTTCCAGCATTCCCCACCGTATATCCATTCGGATAGATGTTGATCTCACCCGCTGAGATATCCAGCCACGTCACATTCTCATTCGCCGCGCCGGCTGTGACCGGCAGCAACGCCACACATAGCACCAGCGCCAGCAGCATACACAAAACTCGTCTTTTCATTCCCGATCTCCTTTCGCGCTCCGGCCCGCAGGGATCGATCAGGGCATGGGCTGTGCCCATGCCCCAAAGGGGTACCCCTTTGGCCATATCCGTTTTATCATCAAACCCAGTATACTATATTCTTTCGGGGCGCGCAAGCGATTCGCTGCGTTTGTTTTCTTAATTTTTCCACAGAAACGCAAAAAGCGCAAAATATTGGAGTTTATCAGGCGACCATTGGCCCCCTCTATCAAGAGGGGACTGCCGCCGCAGGCGGCTGGGGGAGCTTGGAAAACTTCTCCCCCTGATCGTCTTCGGCGATCTGTCCCCCCTCTGCGAAGAGGGGGCTTGACGGGGCGGGCATATCGGGCGGCGCGGGGGCATATATTGGGATAGCATACACGGCTTGGAGGTGCCCACATGAGAGAAAACCTAGAGCAGCGAGCCGAGGAACTGGCTGTGTTCATTCTGGAAACGCACTCCACCATCCGCGCCGCGGCAAAGCACTTCGGCGTGTCCAAATCAACGGTACACAAGGACCTCACCGAGCGGCTGGAACAGGTGAACCGGCCGCTGTGGATGCAGGTCAAAAAAATTTTAGCCCAGAACAAGGCCGAGCGCCACATCCGCGGCGGCAACGCCACCCGCGCCAAATATGAAAAACGGCGCGCCGCGCAGCCGTCTGCCCCACACGGGCACGGACGCTGACGCTGTACGCGAGCAAAATACACAAATTGTTTCTTGCGTTTTTGGGCAAAATCCTGTATATTATGCGTATCATCCGTAAAACTCCCAAACGCGCACGGGATCCTCTTCCGGCGGCTGCCTCGGCGCGGCCACCGGTTTTTTCTTTGGAATCTAACAAATTTTCAGCCTCAAAAAAATTTTTTCAGAAAACCGCTTGATTCTTTTCCTTTGGAGGTATATACTAATTTTACAGAAAAAATCCGTGAAAAACTGGCGATATTTTTCAGGAGGTCAATTTATGAAATACGGAAGAACCTACAACTTCTCGGCCGGCCCCGCGATGATGCCGGAGCCCGTGCTCGAAGAGATCCGCGACGAGATGCTGAACTACCGCGGCAGCGGCATGTGCGTCATGGAAATGAGCCACCGCTCCCCCGTCTTCCAGCAGATCATCGACGAGGCCGAGCAGGATCTGCGCGATCTGATGGGCATTCCCGACAACTATAAGGTCCTGTTCATCCAGGGCGGCGCAACGCTGCAGTTCTCGATGATCCCGATGAACCTGATGAAAAACGGCAAGGCCGTCTACATCGAGACCGGCGCGTGGTCGAAAAAGGCCATCGCAGAGGCCAAAAAGGTCGGCGAAGTGATCGTCGCCGCGTCCAGCAAGGACAAGAACTATACCTACGTGCCCGACTGCTCCGACCTCGACATCCCCGAGGACGCCGACTACGTCTATATCTGCGAGAACGAGACCATCCACGGCGTGACGTGGAACCAGCTGCCGAACACGAAGGGCCACGTCCTCGTGTCCGACCAGTCCTCGATGTTCCTCTCCAAGCCCTGCAAGGTCAGCGACTACGGCATGATCTACGCGGGCGTGCAGAAGAACGTCGGCCCGGCCGGCATGGTCGTCTGCATCATCCGGGAGGACCTGATCCGCGACGATCTGACCGATCTGCCGATCTATCTGCAGTACAGCACGCACGCCGGCGCGGGCTCCATGTACAACACGCCGAACTGCTGGGCGATCTATTGCTGCGGCAAGGTCTTCAAATACCTCAAGAGCATCGGCGGTCTCGAGGAGATGCACAAGCGCAATCTCGACAAGGCGAAGGTGTTCTATGACTTCCTGGATTCGTCCAAGATGTTCCGCGGCACCGTCGAGCCCGAGTTCCGTTCGCTCATGAACATCCCGTTCGTGACCGAGTCCGCCGAACTCGACAAGGAGGTCGTCGCCGCGACGAAGGCCGCAGGCTATGACAACCTCAAGGGCCACAAGTCCGTCGGCGGTCTGCGCGCGTCCATCTACAACGCGATGCCGAAGGACGGCGTCGAGGCGCTCGTGAAGTTCCTGAAGGACTTCGAGGCGAACTATAACAAGTAACACCCCAACAGGGCGCGGCGCATGTCTCGCCTTGTTCCACATCTATGAAAATAAGGAGATCCTGATTATGCGTATTCTCGTTACCGATGGAATGGACAAGCAGGCCATGGCGAAGCTCCGCGAGCTGGGGCATGAGGTCGTCGAGCAGTTCTACGAGCCGGATGCACTCGGCGCGGCCCTGCGCGAATTTGACGCGGTCGTCGTCCGTTCGAAGACCAAGATCCGCGCGAACCACATCGACGAGGCCAAGGGCGGTAAGCTGAAGCTCATCATCCGCGGCGGCGTCGGCGTCGACAACATCGACGTCAAATATGCCGAGGAAAACGGCATCACCGTGAAAAACACGCCGAAGGCCTCTTCCGAGTCCGTGGCGGAGCTGGCGCTGGGCCACATGTTCTCCTGCGCACGCTATCTGTCCATCGCGGGCCACACGATGCGCGAGGACAAGTGGGAAAAGAAGGCCTACGGCAAGGGCATCGAGCTGCGCGGCAAGACGCTCGGCATCGTCGGCTTCGGCCGCATCGGCCAGCACCTCGGTGTGATGGCGAAAGCCATCGGCATGGACGTCATCGCATTCGATATTTTCCACATCCCCGGCATCGAAGAGAAGCTGGGCATTCCGTATGTTGAGATGGACGAGCTGCTCGCGAAGTCCGACTTCATCTCCGTCCACGCTCCGGCGGTCGACGGCGGCGCGCTCATCAACGCCGAGCGCATCGCGAAGATGAAGGACGGCGTCGTCATCATCAACACCTCCCGCGGCACGAACGTCGACGAGGCGGCGCTGCTCGCCGGTCTCGAGAGCGGCAAGGTCCGCGCGGCCGGTCTCGACGTCTACGCCGACGAGCCCGCCACCAACAAGGCGCTCTACAGCCATCCGATGGTCTCCTGCACGCCGCACATCGGCGCCGCGACCGTCGAAGCCCAGAAGCGCATCGGCGCGGAGATCGTCGACATCATCTCGGCGTTCTGAGGCAGTTTTCCGTTCAGCTTCCGTTAAGTCGCTGCATTATTCGCAGCAAACTCACGCAAATTTTGTATAGTTTTTATGATTATTTTTCATCCGCTACTTGATTTCCACAACGCGGTGTTGTACTATGGTAGCGTGATTTAGCATCACAAAGGGTAAACGAATTGAGGAGGATACAATTATGAATGCTTATGTCGCCAGTGTCATCGATTACGTCAAGCAGACCCACGCGAACGAGCCGGAATTTGTCCAGACCGTAGAAGAAGTTCTGTCTTCTGTCTCCCCGATCATGGACGCACATCCGGAATATGAGAAGGTCGACCTGCTGAAGAGAATGGTCGAGCCGGAGCGGATGTTCACGTTCCGCGTCTGCTGGATGGATGACAATGGCAATTATCATACGAACCGCGGCTGGCGCTGCCAGTTCAACGGCGCGATCGGCCCGTACAAGGGCGGCCTGCGCTTCCAGAAGAACGTCTACGAAGGCATCATCAAGTTCCTCGGCTTCGAGCAGACCTTCAAGAACTCCCTGACCGGCCTGCCCATGGGCGGCGCGAAGGGCGGCTCCGACTTCGATCCCGCCGGCAAATCCGACGCCGAAGTCATGCGGTTCTGCCAGAGCTTCATGACCGCGCTGTACCGCTACATCGGGCCGGACATCGACGTTCCCGCCGGTGATATGGGCGTCGGCGGCCGCGAGATCGGCTACCTGTTCGGCCAGTACCGCCGCCTGAAGGGCGTCTGGGAGAACGGCGTGCTCACCGGCAAGGGCATGAGCTACGGCGGCTCGCTGATCCGTCCGGAGGCCACCGGCTACGGCGCTGTCTATTATCTGCAGGAAGTGCTGAAGCACGAGAACGACACGATCGAGGGCAAGCGCCTGGCGATCTCCGGCTACGGCAATGTCGGCTGGGGCATCATGAAGAAGGCCGCCGAGCTCGGCGCGAAGGTCACATACTTTGCCGGCCCGGACGGCTACGTCCATGATCCGGACGGCGTGACGGGCGAGAAGCTCGACTACATCCTCGAGATGCGCGCGAGGGACCCGATGCACTGCAAGCCCTATGCCGACAAGTACGGCGTGGAATTCGTTCCGGGCGAGAAGTGCTGGGGCGTGAAGGACGTCGACGTCTACATGCCGGCGGCCACGCAGAACGACGTCAAGATGGAGTCCGCGGAGAAGATCGCGGCGTCCGGCGTCAAGTATTACATCGAGGTCGCCAACATGCCGACGACGAACGACGCGCTGAACTTCCTGCGTGAGCAGAAGCACATGATCGTGGCTCCGTCGAAGGCGGTCAACGCGGGCGGCGTGGGCGTTTCCGGTCTCGAAATGTCCCAGAACTCCGAGCGTCTCGTGTGGACGGCGGAAGAAGTCGACGCGCAGCTGCACAAGATGATGAAGAACATCCACAAGGTCAGCGCAGAGGCCGCCGAAGAGTACGGTCTGGGCTATGATCTGGTCGCGGGCGCCAACATCGCCGGCTTCAAGAAGGTCGCAGAGGCCATGTACCAGCAGGGCATGTTCTAATTTCGGCCTTCGGCGGATCTTTTCCGCCGGAAATGCGTAATCTTCCTTATACGAACAAACAGCGCCCCGGCCATCCGGCCGGGGCGCTGCGTTATCTTTCGTTATTTCTTTTCGTAGCCGGGCTTGCCGAGCATCTCGAACATGTTGGTCTTGTATGCTTCGACGCCGGGCTGGTTGAACGGGTTGACGCCGCTGATATAACCGGACACGCCGCACGCAAACTCGAAGAAGTAGATCAGCGCACCGACTGTCTCCTCGCAGACCCGCTCCACGCGGATCTCCGTCACGGGGACGCCGCCGTCGATGTGCGCCTTCTTGGTGGCCTTCATGGCGACCTCGTTGACATAATCCATCGTCTTGCCCGCAAGATAGTTCAGCCCGTCGAGGTTGTCCGCATCGGTCGGGATCTCGACGCGCGCGCGCGCCTGATCGAAGAAGACGACCGTCTCCTGCAGCATCCGCAGGCCCTGCTGCATATACTGACCCATCGAGTGCAGGTCGGGCGTCAGGTCGACGGACGCCGGGAAAACGCCCTTGCCGCTCTTGCCCTCGGACTCGCCGAACAGCTGCTTCCACCACTCGGCGAAGAAGCGGAACGCCGGCTCATAGGCCGCGAGGATCTCGATCTGCTTGCCCTCGTCGTACAGGCCCTGACGGCTCATCGCATACTGCACCGCCGCGCTCTCGAGCCCATCGCGCAGGATCGCTTCGCGCTCCTGCGCCGCGCCGCGCATCAGCGCCTCGATGTCGATCCCCACCGCCGCGATCGGCAGCAGACCAACTGCCGTCAGCACGGAATAGCGGCCGCCGACATCGTCGGGCACGACGAACGTCTCATAGCCCTCCTGCGTGGCGAGCGTCTTGAGCGCACCGCGCGCGCGGTCGGTCGTGGCATAGATGCGGCCCTGCGCACCGGCCTTGCCGTACTTTTTCTCCAGCATCTCCCTGAAAATGCGGAACGCGATGGCCGGTTCCGTCGTCGTGCCGGATTTGGAGATGACGATCACGGAGAAATCCCGGTCGCCGACCATGGCGATCGTCTCGCTGAGCGCTTCGCCGGAGATCCCGTTGCCCGCGAAATAGATGTCCGGCGTCTTCTTCGCGAGGCCGTTGTAGTTCGGGCTCTTCAGCAGCTCCACCACAGCGCGCGCACCGAGATACGAGCCGCCGATGCCGATCACGACGACCGCCTCAGAGTCGCTCTGGATCTTCTTCGCTGCCTGCTGGATGCGGGCGAACTCTTCCTTGTCGTAGTTCACCGGCAGGTCGATCCAGCCGAGGAAATCGTTCCCCGCGCCGGTGCCGTGCAGCAGCGTGTCCATGGCCGCCTTGGCGCGGGCCTTGTCTTCTGCGGGCGCGAAGCCCTTCGTTCCGTTCAAATCGATTCTGACCATACTTTGAAAACCTCTGATCTATGATAGATTTCGTTTTTATCAATTTCAAAGGCAATACCGCACGATCCGGCGAAGCGCGCGGACACAATTACGCGGTACTGCCGTCATTTAGTGCTTTTCCGCGTCACGCCGGAGCATCGCTGCGCCGACGACGCCGGCATCGTTGCCCATGACTGCGGGCACGACCGCGCCGCGCTCGGAATAGAAGCACTTTTCCGTGACCTTGTCCTGAAGCGGCCCGAACAGGAACTCGCCCGCGCCGCAGAGCCCGCCGCCGATCGCGAGGACCTCAGGGTCGAGCATATTGAAGATGGTCGCGCAGGTCGCGCTGAGATGCTCGACATAGCGCTCGAAGACCTCCTTCGCCGCCGGGTCGCCCGCCTTGGCGCAGTCGGTCACGAGCCGCGCGTCGACCTTTGCCGCGTCGCCGCCGGACTTTTCCGCCAGCATGCTCTCCGGATGGGCCTGCATGGCGCGCCGCCCGTCGCGGGCCAGTGCGCTGGCCGCGCAGTAGGCCTCGATGCAGCCGTGATTGCCGCAGGTGCAGTACTCGCCGCCCTCGACCAGATACGAATGACCGAGCTCCACGCCGTGGTTCATGCCGCCGTTGAACATTTTTCCATCCAGAATGATACCGCCGCCAAAGCCCGTGCCCAGCGTGAAGAGCACCGCCGTCTTGCAGCCGACGAACGCGCCCTTGTAGAGCTCAGCAAGGGCCGCGCCGTTCGCGTCGTTCGCGATGTAGACCGGCACGCCGGGGAAGCGCGCCTGCATGATCGCCCGAAGCGGCACGTCGTGGAAGCCGAGGTTGTACGCCGCGATCACGATCTCGCCGCTTTTGTCGATGCTGCCGGGCACGACGATGCCGATGGAGCCGATCTCCGTCACGCCCTGCTCCGCCAGCATGGCGCGCAGCGCTGCCGCAAGCTTGTCCGCCATGTCCTCTGCCGTTGTCTTGGGGAAGGGAATGCTGCCGTGCACCACAATCTCCAGCGCTTCGTTCACCAGGCCATACTTGATGTTCGTGCCGCCGATGTCGACGCCGATCTCAAACATGATACCGTCTCCTCCTTCTTATTTGTCCTGCTCGTCCGCAAGGCCGAACAGGCGCATAAAATTCCCATATAAGATCTGCTCACGCAGGCTGTCGCCGAGGTCGTACGTCATAAACTGCCGCACCATCTCCTCCGGCGACCACATCGGGAAATCCGTCCCGAACAAAAACCGCTCCGGCCCGAGCTTGTCGAACATCCGCATGACCATGTCGTGCGGGACCATCGGCGTGGTCGACGACGTGTCGTAGAAGACGTTTTCCGGCTGCGGATGCGCCAGCGACCGGCCCCAGGCGTTCCAGCCGCCGAAGTGCGCCGCGATCACGATCAGATCCGGCACCTGGCGGATCAGGTTCGTCAGCCGCTCAGGGCTGGAAAAATCGTAGCGGTTGTCGCCCATGTGCATCAGCACCGGCAGCCCGCGCCGCGCAATGGCCCGATAGGTCTCGATGCCGGAGGGATCGTCGATCGGGAGCTTCTGAAAATCCGGATGGATCTTCAAGCCCCGCGAACCCAGCGCCTGCAGCTCGTCGAGCACCTCTTCATATCCGTCCATGCCGGGATAGATGGAGCCGAAGGAAATGCACTCGGGATAGCCCTTGCGCGCCTCGGCCAGAAATTCCACAATGGAGCGCACCTGCTTCGGCACGACCGCCGAGCTGCTGATGACATACCGGCTCACGCCGGCCTTCTCTTCCTCCGCGACAAGCCGCTCCATGCTTGCCTCGCAGTACATCTCTGTTCCATAAAACTGCCCGATCGACCCCGCGGCCTTCACGGCCAGCTTTTCCGGGAACACATGGGCATGCACATCTGCAATTTTCATCTCTCAAATCGTCCCAAACCGCATAAAATCGCCTGAACCGCACCGGTTCACACTATTTTCTAGTTTATCACACAATGCAGTTCGTTACAATCGCCCAAATGGAAAAAAGCCGCCGCTTTGTTTGTCCAAGTCTGTGGATTTTGCCGCAAACCACCCGTTGAAACCGTGGGCAAAAGATCCGTCCACGAATCTTATTCGTAGGGAAGGCCCATCCGATAGCGCTCCATCGTGTGCTTGAAGAGGTCCGCCGTCGAGGGCGGCGTATAGGTGATGGCGTTGGCCCCGGCGTCGATCGTGCGCAGGATGCTCTCGTCGGTAGGGCCGCCGGTCGCCATGATGGGCATGTCCGGGAACTGCGCACGGATGTCCGCGACGATCTCCGCCGTGGCGCTCCCGGCGGCGACGTTGAAGATGGCCGCACCGTCATCGATGCGGCGTGCGTAGTCCGTCCCGTGGTTCGCCACGGTCACGACGATGGGGATGTCGATCGTCCGGCGCATCCGCGAGATGACGAGGCCGGACGTCGGCACATTGACCACGACGCCCATCGCGCCCTGCATCTCGGCATACATCGCGAGATTCACCACGCGGTGCCCCTTTGTCAGTCCGCCGCCCACGCCCGTGAACACCGGAATGTCCGATGCCATGAGCAGCGCCTCGTTGATGATCGGCTGCGGCGTGAACGGATAGACCGCGATGACCGCGTCTGCATTGATGTTTTTAATGATAGCGAGGTCGGTCGAGAAGACCAGCGAACGGATCTTCTTCCCGAACACCATGATCCCGCTGCACTGCCACGTCACCTCCGGCACGCGCAGCGCCGTCTGGCGGAGCGTGCCGTCCACGCTCGGTGCGTTTTTCTTCGGAATGACCACTTCTTCCGGCAGCTCCAGCGTCTCCGGCTCATAAGCGGTCTGGTGATGGTGTAACAGCAGTCTGCGTCTCGGCATGGGCTTCGTCTCCTTCTTTGATAGTTTTATTCAGTTTATCAGAGAGAATCCGGCTGTTCAAGGCGTAAATTGTAAATTTATATTCAAGATTTTCGGATTTTCTGTTTTTGCTTGCGTTCGCTCCCGGTTTTGTGGTATAACAGGTACAAACAGAACCAAAGCGGAAAGGAAGTGACATCATGCGGCCGGACGAGGTGCTCGATACGCTGCAAAGCGCGGGCTATGAGGCGTGGTATGTCGGCGGATGCGTGCGCGACACGCTGCTCGGCCGCCCCATCCACGACTGGGACGTCACGACCTCCGCCCTGCCGGAGCAGGTGCTGGCCCTCTTCCCACGCACGGTCCCGACCGGTTTGCCCCACGGCACCGTCACCGTCCTGTCAGACGTCGGCCCCGTCGAGGTCACGACCTACCGCGCCGACGGCGCCTATCACGACGGCCGTCACCCGGACGCCGTCCGCTTCGTCCGCTCGCTGCGCGAGGATACCGCCCGGCGCGATTTCACGGTCAACGCAATGGCGATGGATCAACGCGGGACGATCTGCGATTTCCACGGAGGCCGTACCGATCTCGCAGCGGGCATTTTACGCTGCGTAGGCGCACCGAACCGGCGCTTCCGCGAAGATGCCCTCCGCATGCTCCGCGCGTGCCGCTTCGCGGCGCAGCTCGGCTTTACCATCGAGCAGACCAGCTGGGCGGCGCTTCTGCGCTGCGCGCCGCGCTGCGAACAGCTCTCGCGCGAGCGCATCACCGAGGAGGTCACAAAAACGCTCTGCTCCCCTGCCCCGCAGTGGGTGGGCACAATGACCGATGCGGGTCTTCTCACCTCCTGCGGCCTGACCGGCCCGCAGAACCTCACAGGACTCGCCGCGCTCCCGCCCACGGCGGAGGCCCGCTGGGCCGGATTTGCCATCCTCGTGCCGGAGCTGGATCTTTCCGCGTTCCGCCTGCCTGCGAAGCTCGTCCGGCTCTGCCAGACGGCACGCGCGCACTGGCCCGCACCGGATATGCACATATGCATGTTCGGATGTTTTGTTTTGTGAAGCGAAGCTA
>JABLTR010017469.1_pt1 | contig 66769 bp, 54 predicted proteins | sample 7160071 | NCBI WGS metagenome assembly JABLTR01 (sample SAMN14651230, study PRJNA627086) | human gut metagenome | isolation source: feces | host: Homo sapiens | reverse complement strand
GAGCCTGTCGCGCCGCCGCAGCCGTCGCGGCCGGTGCGCCCGCCGAGCAGCATCACGATATCGCCCGGTTCAGGCTGAGCGCGGCGCACATGGTCGCGCGGTGTCGCGGCAATGACCGCACCCAGCTCCATGCGCTTGGCGACAAAGCCCGGATGATAATATTCCTGCACCTTGCCCGCCGCCAGGCCGATCTGGTTGCCGTAGCTGGAATAACCCTGCGCGGCGGTCGTGGTAATGCGGCGCTGGGGCAGCTTACCCGCACGGGTGCGGCTGTACGGCGTGCGCGGGTCGCCCGAACCCGTAATGCGCATGGCCTGATAGACATAGCTGCGGCCGGAAAGCGGATCGCGGATCGCGCCGCCCAGACAGGTTGCCGCACCGCCGAATCCCTCGATTTCCGTCGGGTGGTTGTGCGTTTCATTTTTGAACATGATGAGCCACGGTTCGTCCCTGCCGTCCACGTTCGCGGTGACGACGATGGAGCAGGCGTTGATCTCGTCGGACGCGTCGAGGTCGTCGAGCTTTCCCAGCTTGCGCAGCGCCTTCGCGCCGAGCGTGGCCATATCCATCAGCGAGATATCCTTTTGGCGCGCGCCGTAAACGTCCCTGCGCGTGTCGATATACAGCTCGTAAGCCGCCTTAACCGGCGCGGCGAATCTGCCGTCGTCGAACGCAATGTCGTCGATCGCGGTGAGGAACGTCGTATGGCGGCAATGATCCGACCAGTAGGTATCGATGGCGCGAAGTTCCGTCACGCTGGGGTCGCGTTTCTCGGTATCGCGGAAATAGTCGCGGCAGAAGCAGAGATCTTCCGCGCTCATCGCCATGCCCATGCGCGCGACCATATCGGAGAGCACTTTGTCGTCCATCCGCGTGAAGCCTTCGACAATCGCCACGTCGGCAGGCGCGTCGGCCTGCATTTCCAGCGTTTCCGGCTTTTCCATGCTCGCGCGGCGCGCTTCCACCGGGTTGATGACATGGTGCGCAATCGCGTCCATCATCTCGCGGGTCACGCCTTCGCCCTCGATGGCGTAGACCTTCGCGCAGACGACCTTCGGCCTCGCCTGATCGGGGCTGAGCAGCTGCAAACACTGGGCAGCGCTGTCCGCGCGCTGGTCATACTGGCCGGGCAGATATTCCACTGCGAGCAGATGTGCGTCCATCTGAGGCAGGTTTTCATCATAGAGCACGTCGGCATTGGGTTCGGAGAAGATAATGCCGCGCGCGCTTTCAAACGCCGCGTCGGAAAGCCCTTCGACGTCGTAACGCTGGAAAAGACGCACGCGGGCGATCGCGTCCGTCCCCAGAGCCTCGCGAAGCTCCTGGCAGAGCTGACGGGCGGCCACGTCATAACCGGGGCGCTTTTCGGCATAAATTCTTCTGACTCGGCTCATGATGATTGTTCCTCCTTGCGCGTTTTCAAAAGCTCGGTTTAAAATCAAAACAGCATTCGCATTATATCATTAAATGTTCGTGTTTGCAATCTCATTTCCGGACTTTTCGGGTTGATTGGCTCAGTTTTTCGTTTTTGTTCGGTTGTGTTTCCGAACATTGACAAGAAAACGCATGCCGTTGTATCATATTTCCGAACCATTCCGAATGTGAAAGAAGGAGGGGACGCGCTCTGTCCTCGTTTGCTTTGCGCCTGATTGCGCTGATCTGCATGTGCGTCGATCACGCCGGGCTGGCGCTGTTCCCGTCCGTCGGCGCGTTTCGCTGCATCGGACGGCCGGCGTTTCCGCTTTACTGCTTCCTGCTTGTGCAGGGCTTTCGCCACACGCGGGATCTCCGCGCCTATGCGCGGCGGCTGCTGCTTCTGGCCTGCGTTTCGGAGATTCCGTTTGATCTGCTGATTTTCGGTCAAATTTCAAGCGCAATGGAACAGAACGTCGTCTTCGCGCTGCTTCTGGGGCTGATGGCGCTGTACGCAGTCAAGGCGCTCGCCGCCCGCCCCCTGCCGTGCGCGCTGGCCGTTTTAGCGCTGATGCTGCTGGCGATGGCGGCACAGGTGAGCTATGGCTGGCTGGGCGTGGCGCTGTGTCTGGCTTATGCCTATGCGGGCGACAGCAAAAAGCGTCAAGCCCTCTTCACCGTGCTGCTGACGCTTTTATATGCTTTTACCCTGCTGCTCTCCGGCGTGGCGCGCACATGGGTGGCCGTTTCCCTCTGTGCGGCGCTCTCGGTCATCCCGATTGCGCTCTACAACGGCAGACCCGGCCCGCGCGGCAAAGCGCTGACGTTTTTCTTCTATGCGGCATATCCCCTGCACTTGTCCGCGCTGGCGCTGATTCGAGTCATGCGGATCATTCCGCCTTATTTCTGGGGATAATCCATTTTCAATTTAAATCGCATACAAAAATCCGGCAGACCGCAATCTGCCGGATTTTTATATAGGCTCAATCCTCGTAATCAAAAATCGCTTTTTTCTCAAGCATACCGCCAAACTGATTCTTCCACCGATGATGGATTTCGGAAGCGTCCCAATTCGGCAGGGCGGCCTTCTCCATCTCCACGACAATCATCAGGTCATAGCGGTTGTCGCGCTCAACGCAGTTTTCGTGAATCACGATGCCGTTCACCCCTTCGATGGGCGCGGCGCTCGCGAACAGCGCCTTTACGCTTTCAATCGCGGCGGGCTTATCGACCACGGATTCATTGAATTTCGCAATAATGCAGTGTTTCATACGCTTTCCCCTTTTTATAACCCCGTCGTGTTGTAAATGCCAATCTGGCTCTCATCGAAATTGGCATCTATATAGATCAAAAAAATATATTTTTCATCAGAATTCGGAGTCACGTTAAAAAGCCAAATTTTTGTATCGTCGCCAACCGTCCACTGGCTGCTGGATTGGCTGCTGAATGTTACTTCTTCAGACCAATCGCTATCTGTCACATCCGCTATAAATTTCACAACGTTTTCAGGCGGCAAAGCGGCCGCTTCTCCATACAATGACGTCAATGCGCCCTGTAAATACTTCAGGTCCTTATCTTCATTGGAAGAAAAATCTTCATACCAAACTGAAAACAATTCATCGTCCGCAAGTACATATACCCGCTCCGCAGTATACTTGCTTACAGTTTGATTACCATAGATTACAGCTTGAACATGCTCGCGGCCGGGTGCATCATCATCGGGTTCCGCTTTTTCAATCTCAGCGATTTCCGCTTTGCTCATTCCCCATTGCGCGCCGTTGGAAAAAGTATACGGCTCGGCAAGCGCAGGAAAAGCAAGCATCATCAACATGACGGGCAACAGACCCAAAAGCGCCTTTCTCATGTTATCCATCCTTATTTCAGCAAAAAGTACACCGCCACCAACGCGCCGAGGATGATCCGATACCAGCCGAACGCGGTAAAGCTATGCTGCTTGATGTAGCCGATGAACGTCTTGATGGCGATAATGGAGACAATAAACGCGCTGACACAGCCGATGCCCAGAATCAGCAGCTCTTCCGACGTGAAAGACAGGCCGAATTTGAGCACTTTAATCAGGCTTGCGCCCGCCATCGTCGGAATGGCAAGGAAGAAGCTGAACTCGGAGGCCGCCGCGCGGGAGCAGCCCATCAGAATGCCGCCCAGAATCGTCGCGCCGGAGCGGCTCGTGCCGGGAACGAGCGAAAGCACCTGGAACAGGCCGATCATCAGCGCCATGCGCATATCGATCAATTCAACGTTTTGAATGCGGGCGCGGCGGCGCATATTTTGGTGTTTCTCAACGAGAATGAACGCCACGCCGTAGATTACCAGCATGGCGGCAACGACGGGCGCGTTATGCAGGTGCGCGTCCATCCAGTCGTCAAACGGAATGCCGACGATCGCGCTGGGCAGAATCGCCACGACGACCTTAACCCAGAGCATGACGGTCTCCATTTTAAACAGACCGACAAACCCTTCGCCCTTCTCCGGCTTTTTGAACGGCCAGAGTTTGGGGAAATACAGCACGACGACCGCCAGAATCGCGCCGAGCTGGATGACCACCTCGAACATCGATTTGAACGCGTCGGACATTTGCAGCTGGATGAACTCATCCAGCAGAATCATGTGTCCCGTTGAGCTGATGGGCAGCCATTCGGTGATGCCCTCCACGATGCCGAAAAGCAAAGCTTTCAGCGACTCGATGAAAAGATTCATAAGTTTCTCCTTTTTTGTTTTGGGGCTTCGCCCCAAACCCTGCCAAGAACCTGAGGTTCTTGGATTTCCCTCCTATTGATTGCTGCGCAATCAATACAATCTCCGTTTGATTCCAATCACCCAATATAAGAAAAAATGAAATTCTTTTTTCTTATGGATTGCAAAGCAATCCATATACGGAAGGCACAGGGAACACGGTCTCCTGCCGGGGATTGAACCATGCGTCCGCTGTGCGGGAAAACGCATGGGGAAAATCGCAAGGAGCGCTTGCGCTCCTATGTGCGTTTTCCGAGCTTGGGGCAGCGCCCCAACGTCCCCCTTAAAACTCAAACTCGTCTGCGGAACGAACAACCAGCTTTGCGGGCTTCGCCGCATCTGCCTGCGCGTCTGCGCGCGCCTTCGCTTCCCGCTCGCGCACCGCTTCCTGTGCGGCCTGTTCCGCCTGGGCGCGCATCTGGCGCATCAGCTGGTGAAGCGGAGCCATCCGCGACAGGTCGGCGGCGATCACGTCCGCCATGCCGCGCGTGTGCAGCAGCGCCCACTCTGCCTGCGTGCCGTTGCGCTCAAAGCCGAAGTATTTTTTGACGTACAGGAACCGTAAGTCCTCCGGCACATCGTCCGGCACGGCCAGCTTCTTGTAATCTTCGCCATATGGCTCAAAGCGCCCGTCCAGCGCTTTCAGGCAACGGCGCACGTCGTCCGATTCACGGCGAATGTGCAGACGAAGCGCGTCCATCAGCGGCTTATCTGTGTAATAGCAGCCGCAGCCCCAGCCGAGCCAGTCCGGCCCAAAGCCCCAATACATGTGGAAACCCTCGCCGCGCCCTTCGCCCGGATAGCGCCAGCCCAGCCACGCGTGATCCCGAAACGGGGATTTATCCTTCGTATAGCGCGTATCTCGGCGAATGCGCGACATCGTGCGTCCCGGTCTCGTGTCCAGCTTGGGATCGATGAGCTGCACGACGGGCGCAAGCTCGTCGCTCAATTCGCGCATCGGCTGCTTGACATACCGTTCGTAACGCGCCTTATTGGCCTCGTAAAACGTCTGATTGTTATTAAACCGAATATCGTTCAGGAAGTCGAGCGCCTCCTGTGAAAATCCCTCGAACATGCCTGCTCCTTTCCGAAAAAATCACGACTAATTATAACACGCTTTTTTTCCGTTGTCTACGCAATCTCCCGATAAAACAAGCCTCTCTCCCGCAGGAAAGAGGCTCGCACGGATTTACTCGAACAGGTCGTCGTCGTCATCCCCGTCGTCGTCGGAATCGATCAGGAAATCGTCGTCATCGTTCTTTTTGCCAAAGCCGAAGAGGCCTTTCTTCATCGGCTTGATTTCGTCGCGCTTTTTGCCCTTCACGCCGAAGTGATCCTCGCGAACCTGCGTTTTGAGCTTCTGCACATCCTCGCCGCTCAGGCGGATGGTTTCCTGCCCCGCTTCGGGCGCGGTTTCGGCGGTTTCGGCCTTGGGCGCTTCCTCAGCTTTTTTCTGTTCTTCCTTCACGGCGTTTTCCATGTCGAGCTTGCCGAAAATGCGGGTTTTGGAATCATCCACCTTGCCTTGCGGCGTGAACTCCGGGCGCTCCTCGACGGGCGCGACGCGAAGCGTCTTATCCGTCGGCACGTTCTGCGGCGTGCGGCGGCGGTGGTTTTCGCCCTCCTCCGTCTTATGCGGCGCATTCTTAGCCGCGGTGGACGTGACAAATTCATCCGGCTCAAATTCGGGCGTAGGCACAATTTGCCCGTCGTCCGGCTTCTCATCCGGTTTCTGCTCGGCTTCCTTTTCGGGGGTCTTGCCGGCCTTCGCGCTCACGTTCTGCGCGCGGCGGCGGCGCTTGCCGAAGGAATCGCGCACGTCCGGGGAAAGCTCGATGGTATCGATTGCCTGCTCCATGCGCTTCTTGCGTTTCGCGCCGCTGACGCTGCTGACGGCAACCAGCGCAACGATAACCGCAGCCAGCACGCCCGCAATCGTGTAAAGCACGACGGGGTTCACATGCTGCGCGATGATATCACCGATGGTCGGCACGGGCGTGGCCGTCGGTTCCGGCGTCGGCGTGGGCGGCACGGCAGTCGGCGCGGGCGTAGCCGTCGGTTCCGGCGTCGGCTCCACGTAGGTCAGGAAGATGATGTTGGAATCATACGCCTTATCGTTGCCCGCCGCATCCTTGCCGGATACCTCAAACTGAAACTGGCCCGCGATGCTCGTTTCCAGATCGAACACGAGCGTCCGGCTTTCGCCGGAAGGCAGGGAGGGAATGGTCGCAACCGTCGTACCCGCTTCTTTGACGGTCAGGGTCGCCGCGTCCGTCTGGCCGATGTTTTTCACCTGCACGGCGAAGCGGACGACCGCGGGTTCGCTGTAAATGGTGGTGGTCTGCGCCTGCGCGGTCACGTCGAGCACCAACGCCTGGCTCGCGTCCTGCGTGGCGATGTTCAATTCGGGCGACGCGACGGAAATGGCTTCGCCCGTGTCGCTCGTGCCGACAACTTCGGCGGCAATCGCGCCGCTCTGCACGGGCGCCCATTCGACCGTCTGCTCAAACGTCGCGCCCGCTGCCAGCTCCACGTCGGAAGCCAGCACCGTGCCGTCCGCCAGCGTGGCAGTCAGGCCGGTGTAGCCGTTGCTGCCCGTATTTTTGAGCGTCAGCGTCAGGTGAATTTTCTCGCCGGGATAAACGTTATCGCCCGCGTCGGTCGTCAGCTCGGCCTCCAGCCCGTCCTGCGCCAGGGTGATCGTCTTGCGCGCCAGATCGGAAATGGTGTAGGTCTTGCTGTCGCCGCTGGCCTGATAGGTCACGGTCGGCTGGCTGGTCAGCTCGCTGTCGCCCATGGTAAAACTGTCCTGAAGCGTCACCTTTTCGCCGACGGACAGCGAAGGGGCGGTCAGCTTCTTATCGCTGATGCCCTCGTTGCTGACGACGATGCTGCGCAGCTCAATGTTGCCCGTGTTGGAAAGGGTATACTCCACACTGACTTTCTGCCCCTTGCGCGCGCTGGTCGGCGTGACGGTATAAGCCGCCGTCAGCTGCGGCGCGGCAGCCTCGGTCTGGATGGTCACCGGCACGGCGCGGACAACCTTATCCGAACCGTTTCCGGAATCGATGTTATACTGAATGTAATACTTGATTTTGCCTTCCTGAATCTGGTCCTGCGTCACGTGCCACGTGCCGGTATAGGTCACGCTCTGTTCGCCCTGCAGGCCGTTATAGGTGCTCACCAGATCGCCGTTGGGATCATAGAGCGCAATCTGCTCGGTCATATCCGTCTGGCTGCTGTTATAGACCTTGATGGTGATGGAAACATCCTGTTCGGAAATGACAGACTGCGGCTCGCTGAGCGAGGAGACGCGGATGGGGTCTGCCTCTGCCAGAGCAAAAGCCGAAACGGCGAGCAGAAAAACCAGCATCACCACAGCGGCGGCCGCGCGGAACCCTCTTGAGCGATTATCCATGTTGATATTCAGGGCCGAAAGGCCCCTTCCTCCCTTCACAAGCGGAAAGCCCGCATCGCGATGTCAAAAGCATATAAAACCACTTTGGATTATTGTATTCGATTCGACGATTTCTGTCAAGCGCCGACACGGTTTCAACCGCTTTTTACCTCCTGTTTCAAACCAGCCGCGCCGCCGCCAGCACCCCCGCCGCATAGGCCAGCAGCGCCGCGGGAACGGCATGACGCGCACGTTTGACATCCGCCGCGCCCAAATAGAGCGACGCGGTAAAAAACACGGTCTCGCTCGCCCCGCTGATGACGCACGCCAGCCGCGCCGCCCGGCTGTCCACGCCGCATTGGCGAATTACGTCGTTCACCGCCGCCAGCGCCGCCGAACCGGAAAGCGGACGAAGCAGCACGACGGAAGCCGCCTCGCCCGGCAGACGAAGCGCCGCAAACACAGGTTTCAGTCCGTCCGTCAACGCAGTCAGCAGTCCCGTTTCGCGCCAAAGCGCCGTCGCGGAAAGAATCGCACACAGACACGGCGCAATCTGTATCAGCGTCGCCAGCCCCTCCTCTGCGCCGCGCACAAATGCGTCATAGACGTTCGTCCGCGCCAACAGCCCCGCCAGAATCACCGCGATGCAGAGCGCCGGCAGAAACAGCGCGCTCATGCGCTCCCCCCTGCCAGAAGACGGCAGATTCCCACGCCGCACACGGTTGAAGCCGCCGTCGCCAGCAGCGTGGGCAGCACGATATCCGCCGGATTGCCCGCTCCGGCCTGCGCGCGCAGGGCGATCATCGTCGTCGGCAGAAGCTGGACGCTCGACGTATTCACCACCAGAAAAAGGACCATCGCGTTGCTCGCCCGCCCGTCCGGATTGGCGCGCGCCATGGTCTTCATCGCCGATATGCCTGCCGGCGTCGCCGCGCCGCCCAGACCCAGCATGTTGGCCGATAAATTCAGGCTGATATCGCTCAGCGCTTCCTCCTCCCCCGGCGCAAAACGAAACAGGCGCGAAAGCGGTTTCTCCATCGCCCGCGCCAACGCATCCGCCGCGCCGCACGCCCGCAGAACCCCCAGCAGTCCGCCGAAAAACGCATACGCGCCCGCCAGATTCAGCAGCAGCGCGACCGCTTCTCCGCCGCCGGAAAGCAGCGCGCGCTGAGCCGCATCCGCCCGCCCCGTCGCCGCCGCGTAAAGCAGCCCCAGAAGCATCATGATGCAGAAAATCCCGTTCACGCCCATCACCCCGTCGAGGATATGATTGCGGCAGGCAAAAAAGAAGGGGGCCTTCGCCCCCACAGGCTCAGCCGTTTCCGGCCATGCCCGTATCGATGATCATGTCGAGAATCGTTCCATCCGCCGCGTCGATGGCGACGGCGCAGATGCCCACGGCGTTGTGGTGCCACACCGTCCAAACCGTCTTTCCGTCCTCCTGCGTGCAGACCGCGTACATCTCGCTTTCCGGATCATTGAGCACATCCGCAGATAGCCCGCCGTCGCTCTCCAACACCTGCCGCGCCAGCGCGAGCGCGTCCTGTTCGGTCAGCATGCCGGATTCGGGGAGAACGTGGTTGTAACGTGCCGCGCTAAATCCTGCCGCAACTCGTCTCGCGTCAAGCGCCGCGTCGCCCTCCGGCGTGCGCGTCCACCCGTCGTCGGGATAGTCCGCCCGAATCGCCTGCAAATCCACCAGCAGCTTTTCCAGCTCGGTCAGGCATTTCGCGTCGTAGACGTTCGCCCGGCCCCACGTCGCTTCCGTCACATCCGGCAGTTCTTCGCCGTCGTGTGTCCAGATAACCGACTGCACCGCGCCGTTCTCGCCAAATTCCACCATATAGCGTCCCATGCGTTCGCTGTGTCTGGAAAACGCCCTGTCGGCGGCCGTCTAGTCGTCGATTTCAAGCAATATCCCATCGTCCTCCGCCGAGATGTTCGGCACAAATATGATCTGCGTCTTTCCGTTCTCCATCAGCTTCCACGCGTCAAACAGCGCAAGGTTTTCTTTCGTCAGGCCGTATTTTCCCAGAACCTCATTCTGAGCCTTGAGCACGTCCGCTTCGCTTTCGTCCGCCAGCCGCGCGCCGTCCAAGCCGTCCGGCACGAGCGCGGTTTCTTCTTCCGCATCGCTCAAATCCGTTCCCGTTTTAAGCACCGTGCCCGTGATTTCATACCATTCCTCCCCTGCTTTGCGCCGCGCGATGCCGCGCGCCAGAAGCGCCGTATTCCACACATCGGAGGAGAAATCATCGCCGACCGCTTCGCCGTCGTTTGACCAACTCGCCTCAGCCTGACCGTTCCGAATCGTAACGGTGTAATCGCCCAGCTTCCACGCAAAATCGCCCACATCTTTGTTGGCGCGATAGGTGACGACGGTCTGCCCGTCCTTCTCCTCCGCCGTGCAGGTGAAAAAGCTCTCCATATCCGTCGTAAAGCCGTATTTTTCCTCCAGCGCCTGATACGCCAGCCGCTTGGCGTCGTATCGGGCCGAGCGCGTCAGCCCTGCCGCCACGGCAGCCGCCGTGATGAGCGCCAAAACCAGCGCCGCCGCGACGAAAACCGCCCGTCTTGGGTATGCGTGCTCGGGCCTGTCCGCCAAACCGTCGAGCGTCGTTCGGACGCGCCTTTCCAGCGCGTCGCCTTGCGGCGCATAGACCGCCCGCCATTCCGCTTTCTTCATCGTTCATCCTCCTCCAGATAGGTGCGCAGCTTTTCCCTCGCGCGCGCCAGACCCGCACAGACCGCGCCCTTCGTCGTACCCATCATCTTTGCGATTTCGCGCACGTCGTAGCCCTCCATGTAATGGAGTACGATCATCGTGCGCGCCTTTTGCGGCAGGCTGTCAATCGCCTCGCGCAGCGTCGCGATTTTCTCATCCTCCGCCGGTTTTTCCGCCACGTCGTCGGTCGGAATCAGCCGCTTCTGTCTGCGCTGCATATCCACACAGACCCGAATCAGAATCCGTGTCATCCACGTGGCGAACAGAGCTTCATCCCGAAGGGTCTGCCGCTTTTCCCACGCCTTGGCAATCGCCTCCGCCACCGCATCGAGCCTGTCGCTCTCCCCGCGCAGATAGCTTGCCGCGACGCGGTACAAACTGCCCTGCATAGCCGTGACCCGTTCGCCAAATGCCCGCCGGTTCATCCCGCTTCCTCCTTTCGTCTGCTGCTTGCCCATTAGACGGACAAATAGCCGCGCAGATTCGCCCGTTTTCGCTTTTTTCTTCTATTCTTGCCAACTGCGGCGCAATGCGCTATAATAAATGCGATATTTTATCGTTTCAAAAGGATTTATCATGATGATACACTTTTCCCGCCGCGCTCTGCGCTGTGCGGCGCTGGCGACGTTGCTTCTGCCCGCCGCTGCGTTTCTGCTGACGTGGGTGCGTCTGCCCGTCTCGGTTCCCTGCGTGCTGGCGATTGCCGCCGCGTTCATCCTGTACGGCTGCAAACGGAAACAGGTTGATCTTTTCGGCCGCGCGGAGGACGATTTCGCCCTGCCGCCTGCTGCGGTGCTGGCCGTTGTGCTCTGCGCGCTGGCGTGGACATTTTTCTCCGGCATCGGCGGATATTTTTATCAAAACGAAGACCACTACGGACGCAACGCCATCTTTCACGACCTGCTCAACCACAGCTGGCCGGTGTATTTTGACGGCACGCCCTACGCGCTGGATTACTACATCGGTTTCTGGATTCTGCCCGCGCTGGTCGGCAAGCTGCTTTCCGCGCTGATGGGCGCGTCGTGGCTGTGGCCTGCGGCGAACGCGGCGCTGTTTGTGCAGACGGTCTGGTTTCTGGCGCTGACCCTCCTGCTGCTGCTTGCCGTCGTGCAGGTGCAGGCGCTCTGCAAAGTCTGCCTGTCGCTCGTCGTCTTCGTGCTCTTTTCAGGCATGGATATGCTGATGGCGCGCTACAACCCGGAAGCCTGGCGGCACCAGATCGAGTGGTGGGCGCAATGCTATCAGTTTTCGTCCAACACGACCTGTCTGTTCTGGGTTTACAATCAGGCTGTTCCGGCCTGGCTGGCAACGATGCTGCTTTTATCCGCGCCTGAGGACGTCGGCTCGTTTGCGCTCATCGGGCTGGCGGCGTTTCCGTTCTCTCCCCTTCCGTTGATGGGGCTGATGGTGTATTTCATCGGCACGGCGGTCTGCCGCCTGATAATCCGCATTCGGGAACAGGGCCTGGCGCGCGGCTTTCGGGCGCTGCTGGACGAATGCTTCACCGGGCGCAACCTGCTGGCCATCGTCGGGCTTTTTCCGGCCTTCGCGCTGTATTTTTCGGCCAACGCTGCTTCCGGCAGCGCGCCGCTCCGGTTTGACATCTACATCGATTCGCTGGGGCTTAGCGGTGCGGTCAGGCTGCTGATTCTGTTTGACATCGTCGAGTTCGCGTGTTTTTCGCTGGTCATGGGGCTGCGCTTTGGGAAAAACCGCGTCTTCTGGCTGACGCAGCTTTCGCTGATTCTCGCGCCGATGTTCAAAATCGGCTACAACATGGATTTCTCCATGCGCGCGTCCATCCCTGCACTCTGCGTGTTATGCGTGTTTGTCATTCGTTTTCTGACGGAAGAACACAGCGGCGCGCGCCGAAAGGTTTCAGCTGCGCTGCTGGCCGTACTGCTGATGATCGGTGCGGTCACGCCGCTTGAAGAGTTCCGCCGGGGGATCTACAAAGTTCGCGAAGCGGGCACAATTTTCCTTACCGCCGATCCGTTCGGCACGGTGCTTCACCCCGACGCGGACACGGACAACTTCATCTGCCGCGACGTGCGCGAGCACTGGTTCTATCGTTACCTTGCGCGATAAGGGAGATACGTTGGGGCGTTGCCCCAAACCCTACCCGAAACCTGAGGTTTCGGGACTTCCCACTTGCTTTATCGCTTCGCGATAAAGGGTTTTTTTCAGACGCGCAATGTGCGCCTATGCAACATCCATCGAATAACGTTATTACGATAAAAAGGAACAAAAGCCATGAAAACAGTTGTCATCATCGGTGCAGGCCCGGCGGGGCTCACCGCCGCCTACGATCTCAAAAAGCAGAGCGGAAACGAGCTGCGCGTCATTCTGCTGGAAGAAAGCGGCGAAATCGGCGGCATTTCCCGCACGGTTCGCCACAACGGATGCCGCATCGACCTGGGCGGCCACCGCTTCTTCTCCAAGAACGAGCAGGTCAACGCGCTTTGGCAGGAGATCATGCCGATGCAGGGAGCGCCGTCGATGGACGACCGCGTGCTCTCGCGCGACGTTCCGCTTTCCGTCGGCGGCCCCGACCCGGAGCGGGAAGACCGGGTGATGCTCTCGCGTCACCGCGTTTCGCGCATCTACTATCTGCAAAAGTTTTTCGATTATCCGATTTCGGTCAAACCGCAGACGTTCATCAACATGGGTTTTGCGCGCACGATGAAATCCGGTTTCGGCTATCTGGCGGCGCGGATGCACAAGCTGCCCGTCACCTCGCTGGAAAATTTCTACATCAACCAGTTCGGCCGCCCGCTCTATGAGATGTTTTTTGAGCATTACACGGAAAACCTCTGGGGCGTGCATCCGAGCCAGATTGCGCCGGATTGGGGCGCGCAGCGGGTCAAGGGGCTTTCGCTGATGAAGGTCTTCACCAGCGCGGTCACCAAACCCTTCCGCAAAGAAAACGGCCGGGTGGAAACCTCGCTGATCGAGCGGTTCAGCTATCCCAAATACGGCCCCGGCCAGTTCTGGGAGACGATGGCCGCCGACGCGCAGAAGCTGGGCGCAGAGCTGAAGATGAACACGCGCGCCGTCGGCTTCACGCGGGACGACAACGGCCGCATCGCGAGTGTCATCGCCGAGGGCGCGGACGGTGTGCGCGCGGAAATTCCGTGCGACGCGGTCTTCTCCAGCATGCCCATCAAAGACCTGGCCGAGGCTATGCCCGGCATGCCGGAGGATGTGAAGGCCGTCGCCGCCGCCCTGCCCTATCGCGATTTCATGACGGTGGGTCTGCTGGTGGACAAGCTCAAAATCAAAAACGAAACCAAGCTCAAAACGCTGGGCAACATCGTGCCGGACTGCTGGATTTACATCCACGACCGCAGCGCCAAAATCGGCCGCATGCAGATTTTCAACAACTGGTCGCCTTACATGGTCAAAGACCCGGAACACACGGTCTGGATCGGGCTTGAGTATTTCTGCAACGAGGGCGACGAGATGTGGGCGATGTCCGACGAGGATTTCATCCGCATGGCGACGGAGGAAGTCGAGCGCATCGGCATTCTGGAAGCGGGCTGTCCCGTGCGCGACAGCATCCGCATCCGCGTGAAGAAGGCGTATCCGGCCTATTTCGGCGCGTATGCGCAGATGGACAAGGTGCGCGGCTGGCTCTGCGGCATCGACAATCTCTACTGCATCGGCCGCAACGGCCAGCACCGCTACAACAACATGGATCATTCCATGCTGACCGCGCTGACAGCCTCCCAGCTCTATCGCTCCGGCAGTTCCGAAAAGGCGGCTCTGTGGAACATCAACACCGAGGAGAGCTATCACGAGGACAAAGATGAAAAGTAATCCCTTCGCCACGCTTGCCTACGGCGCGATGACGCTGCTGGTAGCCGTCTATATCGCTTTTGTCGCCCTGCTGATGCATCACGACGCGATGCCCATTCCCGTTTTTGCGGGCATTGCGTTTGCGGCGCTGGCCGCGCTGCTGCTGGGCGCAAAGGCGTGCCGAACCGTGAAGCTCAACGTCGCCGAACGGGCAGACCGGCCAAACCGCCGCGCGTTCCTCCTCGCCGCCGGATGCAGCGCGCTGGTCTGCGCCGTCTACCTAGCCGCGTATTTTCCCGGCGGCTTCTCGTCGGACACGGTCTATCAATGGCGGCAGATTCAGGACGTTATGCCCTACACGGATTGGCACCCCGCGCTGCACACCCTGATGATGGCTGCGCTGCTCAAGCTTGTCGATCATCCCGCGTTCGTGCTGGCCGTGCAGGGACTTTGCTATGCGCTTGCCGTCGGCTATACCGCCGATGTGCTGGCGCGGTGGCGCATACCCAAATGGGTGATTCTCGTCATCACGGCGTATCTGAGCCTGAATCCGTCCATCAGCAACATCATGCTTTTCCCGTGGAAGGACTGCGCGTTCGCGATTGCCGCTCTGTTTCTGGGCGCGCAGCTGCTGGATGTGCATTTTTCACAAGGGGAAAGCCTTTCCCCCGCGCGCTGTCTCGCGCTTGGCGCGACGCTCAGCCTGTGCGCCATTCTGCGGCACAACGGCATGGCGATGGCTTTGGCCGCGGGCGCGTGGCTGCTGATCGCTCTGCCCCAAAGGTGGAAACGCATTCTGCCCGCCCTGCTTATCGCCGTGCTGCTGACGCTGGGCATTCGCGGGCCGCTGTATCAGGCGTTTGGCATCGAGCGCCAGCGCACGCAGCTGGACGAGACGTTCGGCGTTCCGATGACGATCCTGGCCAACATCTATGATCAGGCGCCGGAATCCCTCGATGACGAAACCGTCGAGTTTCTGGAAGACGTCGCGCCCCGCTCGGTCTATGTGGAGCACAACTCCGTCGGCGACTGGAACGACATCAAGTGGTACGCCGGAACGATTTATTTCAACAAGCCCTACACGCTTTTGCAGGTTTACGGCTTCGCTCTGCGCGCCGCCGTGAAGGAACCGGCGCTGGCAATTGAGGCGCTGGGTTACCTGATGCAGATGCCGCTGTGGCCGTTTTGCGACGCCTACTGGCGGATTTCGCCGTACATCGATCCCGGCGCCGAATCCTTCGGCCTGGCATCCGAGATTCCGTCCAGCCTGCTGAACCGCGCGCTGGGCTACGTCAACCGTTTGAGCGCCGAACCGGTTTTCGCGTGGCTGACATGGAATCCCGGTTTCGCGCTGATGCTGGTGATGATCTGCTGCGTGCTGTTCGCCCGGCGGCAGCCGCTCAGCGCCCTGCTGCTTCCCGCGATGCTGATTGCCTATAACCTCGCTACATGCGCGGTGCTCTCCAGCTCGACGGATTTCCGTTTCTTCCTCTCCACGCCGATGCTTGCGCCGTTGTGCGTGGTGGGGCTGATGGGGCGTGTAACTCCTTCCGTCACGACTTCGTCGTGCCACCTCCCTCACTGAGGGAGGCTTTTGGTATAATCGAATATACATAAAGAAAGGAACGCTTTTCCATGTCCCTCCCTTATCAAAAAAGACTGATTCCCCAGGCTAAAGCACTTCGCAAGGAAATGACACCGCAGGAATGTCATCTCTGGTATGACTTTCTGAAAAATTATCCCATTCGTTTTCAACGGCAAAAGACCATTGGAAGATGCATCGTTGATTTTTACTGCCATGCAGCAAAATTGGCTGTCGAATTGGATGGATCTCAACATTACAAGGATATTCATCAGCATAATCGTGATACAGAGCGAACGCTTTACCTTAATGCTATGTCCGTTGAAATCATGCGTTTTCCAAACGCCTGTATGGATCGTGATTTTGCCGCCGTCTGCAATATGATTGATAAAAGAGTAAAAGAAAAAACGCGATTATGACTTTTCAGCCGTAACCGCGTTTTTTTAACAAATTCATGTCATGCAGATTTGTTCAGATTATTAGACCAAAAGGCTCCCTCTGAGAGGGAGCTGTCAGCGAAGCTGACTGAGGGAGTTGGCATATTACAGAATCAAATCATGCAGACCCAGCGGCGGCACGTCCTCCGCCTTCTTGCCCAGTTTCACGCACTTCATCAGCAATTTTGCCGTGTCGATGCTCGTCACGCAGGCAATGCCGTATTCGACCGCCATGCGGCGCAGACGGAAGCCCGCGCGCATCGGGTCGCGGCCATGCGTCGGCGTGGCGATAATCAGACGGATTTTTCCGGAATCAAAGAGCTTCGCCAGCTTGTCCGTGTCCTCGCCGGGGCGCGGCACGGGCTGCGCGCCGACGTAGTTGTGGTTGAGCATGTGCGCCGTGCCTGTCGTGGCGTAGATCTCAAAGCCGAGCGCCGCAAAGGTTTCGGCAAGCTCAAGCCCTTCGCGCTTGTCGTGATCCGCGATGGAGAACAGCACGCCACCCTCCTCCGGCTTCGGAATCGCCATCTTCGTGGAGGCAAAGCCCTTGAGATAGGCTTCCTCCGCCGTCTCCGCAAGGCCCAGCGCCTCGCCGGTGGATTTCATCTCCGGCCCAAGGCTGACCTCGACCTCCGGCAGTTTTTCAAAGCTGAATACCGGCATCTTGACCGCGACCGTCGGCGCGGGCGGATACAATCCCGTGCCAAAGCCCATCTCCGGCACCTTTTCGCCCAGCGACGCGCGCACACCCAGCTCAACGATCGGAATGCCCGTGACCTTGGAGATATACGGCACGGTGCGGGAGGAGCGCGGGTTGACCTCGATGATATACAGGTCGCCCGCATACTCGATAAACTGGATATTCACCAGACCGCGCACGTGCAGGCTGCGCGCGATGTTGATCGTGTAATCCGTCACCATGCGCTGAATGCGCGGCGCGAGATGCTGCGGCGGGTAGACGGAGATGGAGTCGCCGGAGTGAATGCCCGCGCGCTCGATGTGCTCCATGATGCCCGGAATCAGCACGTTCTCGCCGTCGCAGATTGCGTCCACCTCGATTTCGCGGCCAAGCAGATACTTATCCACCAAAATCGGATGTTCCTGCACGTTCATGTTGATGATGGACATGTATTCGCGGATGTGCTTTTCGTCATAGGCGATTTCCATGCCCTGGCCGCCGAGCACATAGCTCGGCCGCACGAGCACCGGATAGCCCAGCTCCGCCGCCGCCTCAGCCGCTTCGTCCGCGGTGAAAACAGTCGTGCCCTTCGGCTGGGGAATGCCCAGCCGGGTCAGCAGTTCGTTGAACAGCTCACGGTCTTCCGCCGCGTCGATGTCGCCCAAATCCGTGCCGAGAATGCTGTAACCTGCCTCGCGCACCGCCTTGGCCAGCTTGATGGCCGTCTGGCCGCCGAACTGGCAGACCACGCCGACCGGCCGTTCGATTTCAAGCACGTTCATCACGTCTTCCGGCGTGAGCGGCTCGAAATACAGGCGGTCGGAGGTATCAAAGTCGGTGGAAACGGTCTCCGGGTTATTGTTGATGATGACGGTGTCGAAGCCCGCGCGCTTGAGCGCCCAGACGCAGTGTACCGAGCAGTAGTCGAATTCGATGCCCTGACCGATGCGGATCGGGCCGGAACCGAGCACGACGACGGTCTTGCGGCCGCTGTTTTTCGCCTCGGTCTCCGTGCCGTAAGTGCTGTAAAAGTACGGGCTGACGGCCTCAAACTCGCCGCCGCAGGTATCGACCATGCGGAAAGCGGGCTGCACGTTCAGGCGGGCGCGCAGCATGCGGATATCCGCCGTCTTGCAGCCGACAAAGCGCGCGATGGCGCTGTCCGCCATGCCCATCTTTTTGGCGGCCATCATCGTTTCCGCGTCCAGCGCGGCCATGCTGCCCAGCGCGCGGATTTTCTGCTCCATGCGGACGATATTCTGCACCTTTTTGAGGAACCAGATATCGATCTTTGTAATCTCGTGGATGTGTTCCATCGTCACGCCGCGGCGAAGCGCTTCCGCCACGACGAAGGAACGCTCGGTGTCGATGCTGTGCAGTTTGGTTTCCAGCTCGTCGTCGGTGAGCGCTTCCAGCGACGGGGTGACAAGGCTGTCCTTGCCCATCTCCAACGAGCGCACGGCCTTGAGCAGCGCGTTTTCAAAGTTCGTGCCAATGGCCATGATTTCGCCCGTCGCCTTCATCTTCGTGCCGATGTGCTTGTCGGCATAGACGAATTTGTCGAACGGCCAGCGCGGGAATTTGAGCACCACATAGTCAAGCGTCGGCTCGGCGCAGGCGTAGGTCTGTCCCGTCACGCCGTTGACGATTTCATCCAGCGTATAGCCCAGCGCAATGCGGGTCGTGACCTTGGCGATCGGGTAGCCCGTCGCCTTGGAGGCCAGCGCCGAGGAGCGCGACACGCGCGGGTTGACCTCGATGACATAATACTGCATGCTGTCCGGGCTGAGCGCGTACTGCACGTTGCAGCCGCCCTCGATGCCCAGCGCGCTGATGATGTTCAGCGACGCGCTGCGCAGCATTTGGTGTTCCGGATCGCGCAAAGTCTGGCTCGGCGCGACGACGATGGAATCGCCCGTGTGTACGCCGACCGGATCGAAATTCTCCATGTTGCAGACGGTGATGCAGTTGCCCGCGCCGTCGCGGATGACCTCGTATTCGATTTCCTTCCAGCCCGCGACGCTGCGCTCGATCAGGTTTTCATGCACGCGGGAGGAACGCAGGCCGTCCGCGCAAATTTCGCGCAGCTGCTTCTCATCCTCCGCAATGCCGCCGCCCGTTCCGCCGAGCGTATAGGCCGGGCGCACGATGACCGGATAGCCGTATTCGTTGGCAAAATCCACCGAGCTTTGCACGTCGTGAACGATGACCGAATCGATGCAGGGTTCGCCGATGGCGAGCATCATGTTTTTGAAATCCTCGCGGTCTTCGGCGCGGCGGATGGAATCGATTTTCGTGCCCAAAAGCTGCACGTTGTATTTCTGCAAAATGCCCTTTTCATCCAGCTCCATCGCCAGATTCAGGCCCGTCTGGCCGCCCAGCGAGGCCAGAAGGCTGTCCGGCCGTTCGCGCGCGATGATCTTTTCCAGCGAGCCCGCCGTCAGCGGCTCCAGATAAACCTTGTCGGCAATGTCGGTATCAGTCATGATGGTCGCCGGGTTGCTGTTGACCAGCACGACCTCCACGCCCTCTTCCTTCAGGACGCGGCAGGCCTGCGTGCCGGCGTAGTCAAACTCGGCCGCCTGACCGATGACAATCGGGCCGGAGCCGATGACCAGCACTTTGCGGATATTCGGATTCTTAGGCATGCTCGTATCCCCCTCTTACTTGCTCTTCTCCACCATGGTCAGGAAATCGTCGAACAGATACGCCGTCTCGCGCGGGCCGCCGCAGGCTTCCGGATGGAACTGCACGGAGAACGCGTTCTTATCCGTGTAGCGCACGCCCTCGACGGTCTGGTCGTTCCAGTTCACGTGGCTGACGACCGCGCCCTCCGGCAGGCGCTCCGGATCGACCATGAAGCAGTGGTTCTGCGCCGTGACAGAGCACGTGCCGCGCGCCAGATCCTTGACCGGATGGTTCGCGCCATGGTGGCCGTATTTCATCTGCACCGTGCGCCCGCCCATCGCCAGCGCCATCAGCTGATGGCCCAGGCAGATGCCGAACACCGGCTTTTTGCCCATCAGCTCGCGGATAGCCGCGATGGCCTTCGGGTTATCCTGCGGATCTCCGGGGCCGTTGGTGAGCATCACGCCGTCGCAGCCGGAAGCGAGAATTTCGCTCGCCGGGGTGTCCGCCGGGAAGACCGTCAGCGAGCAGCCGCGGTCATGCAGGCTGCGCAGAATGCCGCGCTTGAGGCCGAAATCCATCACCGCGATGTGATACTTGCCCTCGCCCGGCACTTTGTAGGCTTCTTTGCACGTGCACTGCGCCACCTGATCGTGCATCTCAAACGATTTGGCCAGTTCAAGGTCGGCTTCCGTCGCTTCTCCCTCGACGATGCGGCCGCGCAGCGTGCCGTAAACGCGCACGTGCTTGGTCAGCGCGCGGGTATCCACGCCGTAAAGGCCGGTCACGCCCTGCTCGTCCAGATATTGATCGAGCGTCTTTTTCATCTGCCAGTTGCTCGGCACATCGCAAAGCTCGGAGACGATAAAGCCGCGCATTTTCACGCCCGCGCTCTCGTTGTCGATATCGTTGACGCCCACGTTGCCAATGAGCGGATAGGTCATACAGACAATCTGGCCGCAGTAGGATGGATCGGTCAGCGTTTCCTGATAGCCGGTCATGCCGGTCGTAAAGACCACCTCGCCCGTCACCGGGGCCTTATGGCCGAATAACGTACCCGTGTATCGGGTGCCGTCCTCCAGAATCAAAGTTGCCATCGGCGCACTCTCCCTTTCACTGTCAGGTTGAATATAAGATGAATATTATGTGTATATCTTTGTATATTATACACTTCCGTCGTCCGTCCGTCAATCGCCCATCTGTGCAAAAAGAAAGCCGCCAAAACGGCGGCTTTCTCAAAAATGACGACGGAACAGGAAAAAAGAGAACAGGCCCTGCATCGGCATCTGCTTCATCGCTGCGGTATACTGCATACTGTTCTCTCCTTTCAAGTGGACGCTTGGGGCGCTGCCCCAAACCCCGGCAGGGAACTGAGTTCCCTGCACCTTCCTCCCCATGTATCTCTTCGAGATACATGAATTTGTCATAATACGTAGTGGGAAATCCAAGAACCTCAGGTTTCTGGCAGGGATTTTAGGGGCCGACGTCCCCTATCGTCTCTTCCCCGTTCTTTTTACCGATAAATGATCTCGTCGCGGCGCGGTCCGTTGGAAATCAGCTTGAACGGACAGCCGACTTCCTTCTCCAGGAACTCAACGTAGTGACGCGCGTTCTCCGGCAGATCCTCAAACTTCGTGATGCCGCGCGTGTCGCTCTTCCAGCCCGGCAGCTTGACGTAAATCGGCTTGCACTGCTCCAGCTTCGGCGTGACGGGGAAGTTGTCCACACGCTCGCCGTTCATCTCGTAAGCCACGCACACCGGAATCTCGTCCAGATAGCCCAGCACGTCGAGGTTGGTCATCGCGACTTCCGTCGCACCCTGCATCTCGCAGCCGTAACGCGTCGCCACACAATCGAACCAGCCCACGCGGCGCGGACGCCCCGTCGTTGCGCCATATTCGCCGCGGTCGCCGCCGCGCTTGCGCAGCTCTTCCGCTTCATCGCCGAACAGCTCCGTTGTGAATGGGCCGGCGCCCACGCAGGAAGAATACGCCTTCGTAACCGCAATGACTTCCTTGATGCTCCATACCGGAACGCCTGCGCCCACCGGGCCGTAGCCCGCCAGCGGCGAGGAAGACGTGACCATCGGATAAATGCCGTGATCCGGATCGCGCAGCGTGCCCAGCTGGCCTTCCAGCAGAATCTTCTTGCCGTCGCGAACCGCCTGCATCATGTACGCGTCCGTATCCGCCACAAACGGACGGATACGCTCGGCCAGCTCGGTCAGCTTGGCAATCAGCGCTTCCAGATCGACCGGCTCCCTGTGATAGAGGTTCACGATCATCGCGTTCTTGATATCCAGCGCATGCGCCAGCTTTTCGCGCAGCACGTCCGGATAGTAGAGCTGGCAGACCTGAAGGCCGATCTTCTGGAACTTGTCGCCGTAGAACGGCGCAATGCCGGACTTGGTTGAACCAAAGGAATTCTTGCCCAGACGTTCCTCTTCATAGCAGTCCAGCGCGACATGATACGGCATGAGCACCTGCGCGCGCTCGGAAATCAGGATCTTCGGCGCGGGCAGACCCTGCTGCTCAACAGCGGCAAGCTCCTTGAGGAAAAACTCGATATCCAGCGCAACGCCCGGGCCAAGCACGTTGACCACGCCCGGCGTACACACGCCGCTGGGCAGCAGATGGAGCGCAAAACGGCCATAATCATTGATGATGGTATGACCGGCATTCGCGCCGCCCTGGAAACGAACCACAATGTCAGACTCGGAGGCCAGCATATCGGTGATCTTGCCCTTGCCCTCGTCGCCCCAATTCGCGCCAACAATCGCACGGACCATGGAAGGTTCAACCCCTTTCAAAGCAAAAGCGGCAAAAAGCCGCCATAATAGACATGCGCATGCGCCGCCTTCGGCGGACGCAGACCGTCTCTGAACCAGTCGTTTATGATACAGGAAATGACGAATTTTGTCAAGCGGTTTCGCGTTTTTTGTTCGTAAATCTGTTCACACCGCGCATGCGTCTCCATGCGGAAGCGCCGCGTCGTCCGGCGCGAGGCTTTCCACGCCGTCAAACACCTGTTCCACCAGCGTGTCCAGTTCGCGCCACGCGTCGGTTTCGCCCAGTTCGTCCCGCAATCCCGCTGCGCAGCTGCGATAATACCACGCGTGGCGGCGCTTGTCGTGCTGATGAAATTTCAGGAACATGGCCTCGCCGTCGCGGGCAAAATCCCGGCTGATGGCGCGCATGTTGCTCAGTTTGTCGGAAAGCGCGATGATCTTCGTCGCGCGGCAGCCGCCGCAGATGCGCTTGACCGCGCTCAGCTTGCGGGCGTTCCACGTCAGGCAGGGATCGCCGCAGGCGCGCTGGCTCTCTTCGCAGACCAGCCCCGCGACGCGCACACCGAACCGCTCGCTGAGCGCGTCGAACGTCACGCCGCAGTCCTCCATCACGTCATGCAGCGCGGCTGCGGCCAGCACCTGCGGATCATCCGTCATCGTGGAGGCAATCGCAACCACCTCCATCGGATGGACGATGTAGGGGATTTCGCTCCCCTTGCGCGCCGCGCCGTCGTGCGCCTGCGCCGCGAAAATAACCGCCTGAGTCACCAGCGTCATGGGCCTTCCTCGCTTTCCGTGTTATGCCTCGTATTCCCCATCGAACACAAACGCGGCCGGGCCTGTCATGAACACATGCCCCGTCCGGTCATCCCACCTGTCGTGCAGCACGCCGCCGTCCAGCTCAATCTCCGCTTCGCGCCCGGTCATCCCGCACAGGCTCGCCGCAACCAGCGCCGCGCAGGAGCCTGTGCCGCAGGCCAGCGTCACGCCGCTGCCACGCTCCCACACGCGCATCCGAAGCCGATCGGACGAAAGGACGTTTACAAACTCAATATTCACTTTTTTCGGAAACGCCGGATGGTTTTCCAGCGCCGGGCCGTATTTCGTCAGTTCAAACATTTCCACGGGTTCATCCAGGAAAATCACGCCATGCGGATTGCCCATCGATACGGGCGTCAGCTCGAACGTGCGCCCCAAAACCGTGATCGGCGATCGTTTCACCATGCCGCGTCCCAGCAGGCACGGCACATCCTCGCAGGTGAGAATCGGCGCGCCCATATCCACGCAGACGGTCTTCGTCTTTCCATTTTCCACCGTCAGGTTGAGCGTCTTCACGCCGGAATCGGTTTCCAGCGTCACCACCGTTTTGTCCGTCATGCCGCGGTCGTATACGTATTTCGCGACGCATCGACTTGCGTTGCCGCACATCGCTCCGCGCGAACCATCCGCGTTGTACATGATCATGCGGAAATCCGCCTTGTCGCTCGGCGCGATGAGCACCAGCCCGTCGCCGCCCACGCCGAAATGCCTGTCGCTCATGCGCCGCGCCAGCGCCGGCAGATCGTCTGCCTGCTCTTCAAACGCGTTGATATAGATGTAGTCGTTGCCCAGTCCTTGCATTTTGGTGAATTTCATGAATGCTGTTTCCCCGCTTCCGCGATGAATTAAGACATACTGATTTATAATGTTCGCGAACACAAACGTTTTTTCCTGCCGGGTCCATCATAAAAAGCCGATTTGGCTTTTCATCGAAATCTTCATTTCAAATCATTCAAAAAGAGAGACCGCCGTTTTCAGCAGTCTCTCTTCTCTTGATGGATTTTACTCCGCCATAGCCGCCTGAGCGCCCGCAACCTTGCCGAAGCAGACGGACTCGGAATAGCCGCCAGCCTGCCAGGTCACCTCGCCGGCCGCATACAGACCCGGCACAACGGTGTCATCCGCGTTCAGAACCTGAGCGTTCTCGTTGCAGACCACGCCGCCCTTGGTCATGTGGTTGGCCGCCTCGACGCGCACGCCGTAATACGGGCCCTCTGCATCCAGCGCACGCTTCGGCACAGCCGCAACCTGCGCGTTCTCCGTGCCTGCCGCCGCGTCGGCATTATACTGCTCGACGGAAGCCTTCAGGCCCTCGGCATCGATGCCCAGCTTCTCGGCCAGCTCTTCAAGGGTCGCGCCCTCGGAATAGTAGCCCAGACCCACATGCTTGCGGATACGGTAGAAGGAATCATAGCCGGTCTTGTCGGTGATGTAGTAGGCCGCGCCATTCGGCTGTTCCTGAATCATGGTGCCGCGATCCATGCCGGACTTATTCGGCAGGAGCGTACCCTCGTTGTTGGCCAGCAGGTTCATGTCCGCGCCGCCGGTCAAATCGCGATACGGCACGATGATGTTGGAGAAGAAGCTCATCTTGCCCATGTTCTCCATCTTGAAACCATTCTGCTCGAAGACCTTCACGAAGTCGCCCGTCGTGCCCATCTGGTTAGAGGTATTAAACACCTCGTAGCCCGGCGCATACTCGGCAAGCAGCTCCTTGTTGGAGCAGAAGCCGCCGGTTGCGATAATGGTGCTCTTGGCATTGATGGTATACGTCTCGTTCGCGTTGTTGGTAACGACCACGCCCTTGCAGACGCCATCTTCCATCACGAGATCCATGCCCTTGGTGCCGGTGCGCACATCCACGCCCAGCTCAGCCGCAGCCTTCTCCAAGCCCGCCTGAATAACCTCGCCGGAATACTGGTTATCCTCGGCCATGTGGTTGGTGCCGCCATAGTTGTAATTCAGCTCGACACCCATTGCGCGCAGCCACGCGTCAATGCCGTATTCCTCGTTCGCCCAAACCTGAATGCGCTCGGCAGATTCACCGTTGGCGCTCTTTTCCTCGATGAACTTCGCCAGACCGGCCTCGCCGACCCACTCGTCGTTGCCCGCGGCCTTCTGAGCCTCGGTGTTGATCATGTCGAAGAAGTTCATGTCGAACTTACCGTTGCCGCTGAGAATATCCAGCTTTTCAACGATGATGACGTTCTTATCCGCATTGGTCTGCTTGGCGCTGATCGCCGCAGCCAGACCCGCAGGGCCGCCGCCGACGATCACGATGTCGCATTCCTCGGCCGCGCGCTCGGTCGCCGGCTTCTCGGCGTTCTGCATGGAAACGGTCGGCGCTTCCAGACCGGCCTGCTTCATCGCATCAGCCACGGCAGTCTTGATCGCGTAAGAAGAGAAGGTCGCGGCAGACACGCTGTCCACATCCGCCGTATTCGCTTCAAGAATGCGCTCGCGGATCACCGGGAACGCACGGTCGATAACGACGTTCGTCTCGTGGTTGTCGCCCAGCGCCACATCGGTGATGGTGCCGTTCTCGATGGTCACGTCCACGGTCATTTCGCCGTGATAGCCGTTGCCCGTCGCAGAATAGGTCTCGGCCATCGCCACACTGCCCGTCATCATGGCGGCCGCAGCCAGCAGGCTGAGCATCTTGATTTTGTTCATTGTTCTTCCTCCTTGACTTTGTGGGCGAAAAAGCAAGTCGCATCGCTTTTTCCTACCCGCATACAGGTTATTATATCCATATCTGCTCACAAAGTCAACGGAAATCTTGCGTTTTTTTCGGCAGAATCACGTCATTTTTGTCAAAATCATTCATTTTTTTGTAACAAGCGCTCACTTTATTCGCCTCGTTATGCGCCAAAAAACAGCCTTTTGCGCAAAAGCAAAAGGCTGTGATTTTTTGTGCAGTTTTACAAAGATCAGACCACGCCCTGCGCTTCCATCGCGTTGGCCACCTTGAGGAAGCCCGCGATATTCGCGCCTGCCACGTAGTTGCCCGGCATGCCGTATTCCTTGGCGGCGCTGTCGATGTTATTGAAGATGTTCACCATGATATCCTTGAGCTTTGCATCCACCTCGTCGAACGACCAGCTCAGACGCATGGAGTTCTGGCTCATTTCCAGCGCGCTGGTCGCCACGCCGCCCGCGTTGGCCGCCTTGCCCGGCGCAAAGAGCACGCCGTGCTCGCGGAGATAATCGGTCGCCTCCAGCGTGGTGGGCATGTTCGCGCCCTCGGCCACGGCGATGCAGCCGTTTTCAACCAGCGCCTTCGCGTCTTCCAGACGCAGCTCGTTCTGCGTCGCGCACGGCAGCGCCACGTCGCACTTGACGGTGAACACGCCGCGGCCCTCGTGATACACCGCGCTCTTGCGGGCGGCGGCGTACTCTGTCAGGCGCGCGCGGCGCACTTCCTTCACATCCTTGAGCAGCGCCACGTCGATGCCTTCCGGATCGTAAATCCAGCCCGTGGAATCGGACACGGTGACAACCTTTGCGCCCAGCTGCTCGGCCTTCTGCACCGCGTAGATGGCAACGTTGCCCGCACCGGAAACCGCGACCGTCTTGCCCGCAATGTCGTGGCCGTTGGCCGTCAGCATCGCCTGCGTCAGGTACAACAGGCCGTAGCCCGTCGCCTCCGTGCGCGCCAGAGAGCCGCCGTAAGACAGGCCTTTGCCCGTGAGCACACCTTCATAACGGCCCGTCAGGCGCTTATACTGGCCGTAGAGATAGCCGATTTCGCGCGCGCCCGTGCCGATGTCGCCCGCCGGAACGTCCACATCCGCGCCGATATACCTATACAATTCGGTCATGAAGCTCTGGCAGAATGCCATCACCTCTCGATCGCTCTTGCCCTTCGGATCGAAATCGCTGCCGCCCTTGCCGCCGCCGATGGGCAGGCCGGTCAGGGAGTTTTTGAAAATCTGCTCAAAGCCAAGGAATTTGATGATGCCCAGATTCACACTCGGATGCAGGCGCAGGCCGCCCTTATACGGGCCGATGGCGCTGGAAAACTGCACGCGGAACGCGTTGTTGACCTGCACCTGGCCCTTGTCATCCACCCACGGCACGCGGAAAAGGATCTGGCGCTCCGGCATGGTCAGGCGTTCAAGAAGCGCTTCCTTGCGATACTTCTCTTCGTTGCGCTCAATCACCGCGCGCAGGGAATCAAGCACCTCGCGAACGGCCTGATGAAACTCCGGCTGGCTGGGATTTTCGCGCACCACGCGCTCATAGACCTCGTCAACGTAAGACATGGATTACGTCCTCCTTAACGCTTATATGTTTGACATGGAAAATGAAATTTCAGCCCCTTCATTATACGCATGCCGCGTCATTTTCGCAAGTGTTTTTGATGATTTTTTCGTTTTTCTTTCGTTTTTGCCGTAAAAACCGATTGTTTTTGCACCTATTGTCATTTCCTAAGTCGAATATGGCGTCATCGCGAACGCGCAGTTCGCGCTTTCTTATATTCTTTGCATCGTTTTTTCCATAATAAATCCCTCCTTTTTCAAGGAGGGAAGTCCAGAAACCTCAGGTTTCTGGCAGGGTTTGGGACGGAGTCCCAACGTTCCCCGTCGATTTACTGTTTTAGCATCCTCCTGAGCATCTCGTTGATCTTCTTCGGGTCGGCCTTGCCGCGAAGCGCTTTCATCACCTGTCCGACGAGGAAACCGAACACCTTTTCGTTGCCCGCGCGATAGGCCGCGACGTCCTTTTCGCACTTCGTCAGCACTTCGGCGAGAATCTGTTCGTAGGCCGAATCGTCGCTGACCATCTCAAGCCCGTGCGTCTTGATATAGCCTTCGATATCCTCGCCGCCGTCGAACGCATAGGCAAACGCCTCGCGCGCGCTCTGGCGGCTGATGCGCCCGTCCGCTACCGCGCGGATGATCGCGCCCAGCGCCTCGCCGGAAAGCATCAGGTTTTCGGGCAGAACGGCTTTTTCCTTCATCATCGCCATCGTCTCGCCCATGATCCAGTTGGAAGCTTCCTTCGGCTTGCCGCAGACCGCCGCCGCCCGCTCAAACAGGTCGGCCATCGGTTTTTCTTCCGTCAAGATCCGCGCGTCATATTCCGGCAGGCCAAATTCCTGCTGATAGCGGGCAGCCTTTGCTTCTGCCAGTTCTGGCTGACGGGCGCGCACCGCGTCGATAAACGATTGTGAAATCTCAATCGGCGGCAGATCCGGTTCCGGGAAATAGCGGTAATCCTGCGCGTTCTCCTTGGAGCGCATCGCAAACGACGCATCCTTGTTGTCGTCCCAGCGGCGGGTCTGCTGCTTCACCTGCCCGCCGTCCTCGATGAGTTCCACCTGACGGCGGTACTCGCCCGCAATCGCGCGCGCAATCGCCTTGAAACTGTTGATGTTCTTCATCTCGGTGCGCGTGCCGAATTCCTTTTGGCCGACCGGGCGCACGGAGAGGTTCACATCCGCGCGCAGCGAACCCTCCTGCATCTTGCAGTCCGAAACGCCGAGATATTGCAGCGTCTGGCGCAGTTTGGTCAGATAGGCGATCACCTCGTCCGCCGAGCGCATGTCCGGTTCGGAGACGATTTCCAGCAGCGGCACGCCGCAGCGGTTGTAATCCACCATCGTTTCATCCAGCCACGGATCATGCACCAATTTGCCGGCGTCCTCTTCCATGTGGATTTCATGAATGCCGATGGATTTCGCGCCCGCCGCCGTCACGATATCGACATGGCCGTTGCGGCAGATCGGCAGATACAGCTGGCTGATCTGGTACGCTTTGGGCAGATCGGGGTAGAAATAGTTTTTGCGGTCAAATTTATTGTAGCGCGTAATCTCGCAGTTCGTCGCCAGACCCGCCGCGACGGCAAACTCGACGACCTTTTTGTTCGCCACCGGGAGCGTGCCGGGCATGCCCGTGCAGACCGGACAGGTATGCGTGTTGGGCGCGCCGCCGAATTTGGTGGTGCAGCCGCAGAAAATCTTCGTCCTGGTCGCCAGCTCGACGTGCACTTCAAGGCCGATCACCATTTCATACGTTGCCATGACTCAATCCTCCTTCGGACGGCTGCGGTGGAACGCCGTCTGCACCTGATAGGCGCAGGCCGCGTCAAAGAGCTTCTGTTCGCCAAACGCGGGCGCAATCAGCTGCGCGCCGACGGGCAGACCCGCTTTGTCCGTGCCGCAGGGCACAACCATACCCGGCAGACCCGCCATGTTGACGGAAACCGTGTAAATATCGCCCAAATACATCTGAATCGGGTCGTCCGTGTGCGCCCCCAGCGGATACGCCGTCGTCGGCGCGGCCGGGGTCAGCAGGATATCCGCTTTTTCAAAGCACGCGTCAAACCCCTGCTTGATGAGCGCCTTCACGCGCAGCGCTTTATTGTAGTAGGCGTCATAGTAGCCGGAGGACAGCGCAAACGCGCCGAGCATAATGCGCCGCTTGACCTCCGCGCCGAAGCCCTCGCTTCTGGCGGTCAGATAAAGGTCGTGCAAATCCTCGAAATGCGCCGGACGGAAACCGTATTTCACGCCGTCGTAACGGGACAGGTTGCTGCTCGCTTCCGCGCAGGCCAAAATGTAGTACGCCGGAATCGAATACTTGAGAATCGGCATATCCACTTCCACGAGCGTCGCGCCCAGGCGCTCCAACTCATGCGCCGCGTCCATCACGCGCTCGCGGACATCCGCGTCGAGTCCTTCCCCAAAATACGCCTGCGGAATGCCCACGCGCAGACCGTCAAGCCGCGCTTTTTCCGGCAGAACCGGCACAGGCGCGGCGACGCTCGTCGCATCCATCTCATCTTTACCCATCAATGCGGCAGTGACGGCAGCCGCGTCCCGCGCGTCAATCGTCAGCGGGCCGATTTGATCCAGCGACGACGCATAGGCCAGCAGGCCGTAACGGGAAACTGCGCCATACGTCGGCTTGATGCCCGTGACGCCGCAGAAGGACGCGGGCTGGCGGATCGATCCGCCGGTGTCGCTGCCCAGCGCATAAAACACTTCGCGCGCCGCGACAGCCGCCGCCGAGCCGCCGGAAGAACCGCCCGGCACGCGCGTCAAATCCCACGGGTTGCGGGTCACGCCGAAATAGGAAGACTCCGTGGACGAACCCATTGCAAATTCATCCATGTTCGTCTTTCCCAGGCAGACCGCGCCAATGGCGTCCAGCTTCTGCACGACGGTCGCGTCGAACACGGGCACATAGTTTTCCAGCATTTTGGACGAGCATGTCGTGCGCACGCCTTTGGTGGAAATCAAATCCTTGATCGCCATCGGCACGCCCGCCAGCGGATGCGTCAGTTCGCCGGACTGAATGCGTTTCTGCACGTCTTCCGCACGGGCAACAGCCGCTTCCGGCGTGACCGTCACGAACGCATGAACCGTCGGCTCTTTCGCTTCGATGCGCGCAAGGCACGCGCGCGTCGCTTCCACCGCGCCGACCTCGCCCGCCTGTATCTTTGCGCCCAGCTCAAGGGCGGTCAAATCAAATAAACTCATGTTTCGCCCTCCTTACTCCACCGTTTTGGGAACGAGGAAGCAGCCCTCTTTCTGCTTCGGCGCGTTTTTCAAAATCAGTTCGCGCTCCATGCTGGGCTTCACTTCGTCCTCGCGGAATACGTTGACCACCGGAAACGCGTGGCTCATCGGCTCCACGCCGTCGGTGTCCAACTCGGAAAGCTGGTCTACATAGCCGATCATGCGGGCCAGATCCGCCGCGGCCTGCGCGCGCTGATCGTCGTCCAGCTTCAGGTGCGCCAGCTCGGCAACATATGAAACGAGTTTGTCGTTGATTTCCATATTTATTCCTCGCTTTTTTTATTACGGAAGGTCAAGGGAACTCAGTTCCCTTGCGGGGGTTGGGGCAGAGCCCCAACGTCCTCCCAACTCTTACGGCTCGATTCTCTGCTGGTCGCGCGGGAACAGACACGTCTCGCGCACGTTGTTTTCGCCCAGCAGACGCGCCGTCAGCCGCTCAAGCCCTAAGCCCAGACCGCCGTGCGGACACGTGCCGTATTTGTGAATCATCAGATAGCCCGCAAAATCCTCCGGGTTCATGCCCTTCTTGATGAGCTTCGCCACCTGCGTGTCGTAATCGTGAATGCGCTGGCCGCCCGTCGTGACCTCCAGCCCGCGGAAGAGCAGGTCGAAAGAAAGCGTGTAACGCGGATCTTCCGGATCGTCCGCCGCATAGAACGGACGCTTCTTGCTCGGATAATGCGTGACAAACACAAACTCGCTGCCGTATTCCTCCGCAAACAGGCGGCTGATGAGCTGCTCTTCCTCCGGCTCAAGGTCAAACGGATCGCGAATCGCGCGGCCGTATTTCTCGCTGACCATGCGCTTCGCATCGTCGAACCGAACGGCGGGAATGCTCGTTACATCCGGCACAGACACATGCAGCGCGGCCAGCTGCGGCGCGTAATCCGCTTTCAACACCGCCATGATGTTTTGCAGCACCTTCGTTTCCATCTGCATGATGTCCTCAAATCCGTCGATGAAGCCCATTTCAAAATCCATCGACGTGTATTCGTTCAGATGGCGCTGGGTGTTGTGCTTCTCCGCGCGGAACACCGGGCCGATTTCAAACACGCGCTCGTAAACCGGCACCATCGCCTGCTTGTAAAACTGCGGACTCTGGGCCAGATACGCGCGTCGGCCGAAATATTCCATGCGGAACAGGTTCGCGCCGCCCTCCGCGTTCTGCGCGACGATCTTCGGGGAATGGATCTCCGTGAATCCCTCTTTTTGCAGCGCCTCGCGGAAACCGCGGACAATGCCTTCCTGAACCTTAAACACCGCGCGCTTGCGGAGGTTGCGCAGCGTCACAAAGCGCAGCGCCAAATCCGTATCCAGCGACAGGTTCATCTTGTTTTTGCCGATCGGCACAGGCATGGCTTCCGCCGCGCGGGAGAGCACCTTAACGCTCTGCGCATGCAGCTCCGCGCCGCCCGGCGCACGCTCGTCGCGCACCACTTCGCCGCTGATCTCCACCGCGTCGCCGTCGCGAACGTCTTCATCTGCGCCCAGCACGCATTGCAGCACGCCCTGCGGCATGCGCAGCAGCGCAAAGCGCACATCGCCCAAATCGCGCAGCGTGTGCACAAGGCCGTGCACCGCCGCCCGCTCGCCTGTCTCCATCGCCAGCACTTCCAAAAGCGCGCTGTGCTTTCCTTCGGTTTTGCCTGTCATCGTCTGCATATCGTTCAGCCTTCCTTTCGCCCCCGGCGGGGCATCCTCATGGCTGTTCGGCGCGCTTTTCCAAAAGAAAAACCGTCCCGAACAGATTCGTTCTGCTCGGGACGGGATCAATCGTAAACGTACCCCGCGGTACCACCCAAGTTGCTGCCTGCGGCCATCACCCGGCAACCCCTCTCATCCTTAACGCGGATCCATCGGATGCGCCTGGGCAAACGCGTTAGCGCACCGGCTCAAGAGTGTTCTTTCCTCCCACGGGGTTTCCGCGCATGGCTCTCAGCCGGCGGCCATGCCTCTCTGGTTGAAAACGCGGGGTACTCGTCTCTTTCATCGCCGTTTGATTTTTTATGGTGGGATTATAGCGCATGCAAATGCATCTGTCAAGCGTTTTCTCCCACTTTTCTTTCAAAAAGGATCTGAATTCTTCATTTTTTGAAAGTTCGTCCGTCTTTCTTTCACATTTTCGTTCAGTTTGACATTTTCATCCGCTTCGGGGTATACTGTCTGCATCACGTTTTTATCCTGCATGCAAACGGAGGAACCATCATGGCGTATTCTCAGCCCATCGCAGACATGCTGCGCGAACTTTTTGCCGTTTCGGGGATCAACGCCGCCTTTGAGGAAAAGCCCGGCTGCGGCATTTTCACCATCCGAATGAAACTGCGCTGCCGCCTGCAAACGGCGCAGATGCTCGTGCTCGTGCGCGAGGATAATTTTTCCACGTTGACGACCATTCCCCTCGCCGCCGACGAAAACAACCGCCTGGCCGTCGCAGAATATCTGACGCGCGTGAATTTCAACATGCGCAACGGCAACTTTGAGCTGAATATGGAGGACGGCGAGATCCGCTTCAAAACCTATGTTCACGTCGGCGCAAGCCAGCCGGATCTCGGCGCGGCGCGTCTGGCCGTTATGCTGCCGTTCCTGATGCTGGATCGTTTTGGCGACGGTCTGCTCGAAGTGCTCTTCGGGTTCAAGTCGCCGAGAGAGGCGTTTGAGGCCGTGGAGGGGAAAAAATAAAAAATATCAGTCCCATGTCAACGCGTGGGACTGTTTTTCATCTCATTTCGCATTTTTTGTGTAAAACATCCTTGACATTTCCGTTTTCAAGTGCTATGCTATCAATGTAAAGCAAGCTTTACTTTTGATCGATCGAAGGAGTTTCATTCATGAAAAACCAACTGGAAGAACTGCGCAGGCAGCACGCCATCCGTCAGGAGGATTTGGCGCAGGCGCTGGGCGTATCGCGGCAGACGGTCATTTCGCTGGAAAAGGGAAAGTACAACCCTTCTCTGGCGCTGGCCTTCAAGCTCGCGCGGTATTTCAACCTGTCCATCGAGGATATTTTCGACGACAGCGACGACTGCCCCGACGCGGCATCGCCGCGATGAACACGCCGCCCCGCATGGGGTGGCAGGCATGGATGCCAAGGAGGATTTTGCTATGACCTGCAAATGGGGAGAAAAGAAGAACATGACGGTTTTGCTGGCGGTCGGCCTCGTTTTGCTGATCGGCGGCCTGATCTGCAATCTGTTTTTGCCGGAGGAAGCGCACCTGCCCTCACGCATTGCGGGCTTTTTCAGCGGCATGGGCGGCTCGTTCACGGCGATCTCGCTCGTCGTGATCGTGCGCCGCAGGATCATCGGCGAAGCGCGCGCCAAGGACAGCGAACTGGCCGCCACAGATGAGCGCGGACAGCTGATCGCGTTGAAAGCGCAGAACGTTTTAGCGCTGTGCGTCACCTTCTCGCTCTGCGCGATGGTCATCGTCGCAACGGTTCGCGGCGACAAGCTTTACATGCTGCTGGGCGGCGCGCTGCTCCTGTTCAGCGCGGCCGGCAAAGCCGTTGCCGGGTATCTGTATGGCAGACGGCTTTGACCTTCGGACAAAACCGCTCCGCTGACCCTTGTATCCCGCCCGCCGATTCTGCTATACTAGACATACAACAAACGGCAGGAGGGACTTTTATGTTTGAGCTGATTTCCGAAACCGAGTATCGCGAGACGATGGAAAACACCGTCGAGCCGCAGCTTGCGGCCATTCGCGAAGAGCTTTCCATGCCGCTTGAGAACGGCGGCGTGCTGCATGCCGAGCTGTACGAACAGCCGTCCGCCACGCGTGCGGTTATCGTGCTGCACGGCTACACGGAGAGCGGCGAAAAATTCCGCGAAATGACGTGGTATTTCCTGCAATCTGGTTTCAACGTCTACGCCATCGACCATCGCGGCCACGGCAAAAGCGCGCGGTCAGTTGAGGAAACGTGGCTGACGCACGTCGATCATTTTTCGGATTACGTAAACGATTTGGAAGCGTTCATGGATCACGTCGTTCTGCCGCGCACGAAAAACCTGCCGCTCTGCCTGTATGCGCATTCGATGGGCGGCGCAGTCGGCGGAATGACGCTGCAACGGCATCCCAAGCGCTTTGCGCGCGCAGTTTTGACCGCGCCCATGATTGCGCCGTCGAGCGCGCCGTTCCCGTCGTGGATGGGCGCGGGCATTGCGAAGTTCATGTGCGCCATCGGCAAAACAAAAGAGATGGCGTTTATCGGCAAGCCGTTCGACCCAAAAAACGAGACGTTCGAGGCTTCTTTCGGCACGAGCCGCGCGCGTTTTGACTACTACGCGCGCAAGCGGCTTGAAAACGCGCATCTGCAAAACACCGCGCCGACCTACGGATGGGTCAAGGAAGCCGTCGGCGTGACGAAAGTTCTGCTGGACAAGGAGCTTGACCGCCAAATTGAAACGCCGCTTCTGCTCTGTCAGGCGTCGCGGGACACGGTCGTCTGTCTGCCGGAACAGAACCGATTCGTTTCGCTCCTTCCGCACGCGCAGCTCCGCGCGTTTGACGCGAAGCACGAAATCTACATGTCTACGAACGACATCATGCGCGAATACGTTCCGACAGTCATTGAGTTTTTGCGTGGATAACAGCAGGGCTTTGCCCCGCACTCCACAAGGGAACCGAGTTCCCCTGACCTTTCATATTTTGATTGCTATGCAATCAAAAAGCAAATATAAAAGGCTTTTTGTTCTGATGACGGCAACAGAACGAAAAAGCCTTTTTTTCTCGGCAAAATCCGCTTATTCGCTCTGCATATCGCCCACAACGCGATGCAGAACATCCAAATACATCTGCCCCAGCGCAGTCGGACGGTAATCCTTGTGGGTAATCACGCCAATGCGGATGATTTCCTCGACATCCAGCGGGATGGAGATGATGTCGTCGCCGCGCAGATACGACGGGCAGATACCGGAAGATATGGTGTAGCCGTCCGTGCCCGTCATCAGGTCGATGATCGTGCCTTTATCCGTCACCTTGATGCTCTTTTCATGGTTGAGGGTCGAAAGGATTTCTTCGGAGAAATAGAACGAGTTCTGGTCGCCCTGCTCATAGGTCAGGCAGGGCAGAGATTCCAAATCCTTCATATTGACGCGTTCGCGTCCCGCAAGCGGATTATTGCGGCCGATAAAGATATGCGGCCTTGCAGAAAACAGCTCGGAAAAGACGAGGTTCGATTCCCGGAGCGTCTTCTTGATGACGGCTTCGTTGAACGAACAGAGGTAAATCACGCCCATTTCGCTGCGGAGATGGCGCACATCCATGATCGTATCATAGGTTTTGCCTTCGCGGAGGATAAATTCATAGGATTGGCCGCCCTGCGCGCGCACCAGTTCGACGAACGCGCTGGACGTGAAAGAATAATGCTGCGTGGAGACGGAGAAACGCTGGCGGCTGGCGGAGTGCGCAATATACTTATCCTCGATGAGCGCGGCCTGCTGAACGACCTGACGCGCATAGCCCAGAAACTCGACGCCTTCCTGAGTGAGAAGAATGCCGCGGCTGTTGCGCAGAAAAATGGTAATGCCCGCTTCCTCTTCCAGCTCACGCACAGCGGCGGAGAGGCTGGGCTGGGCGATAAACAACGCCTTGGCGGCCTCGGTAATCGAGCCGCGCTCGGCGACCTCGACGACGTATTTCAGCTGTTGAAGTGTCATAAAAAGCCCTTTCCTGGGGCTCTGCCCCAACCCCCGCCAGAAACCTGAGGTTTCTGGACTTCCCATTATTGATTGCTTCGCAATAAATGGCCAAACTGTTTATCCGTGCAAAAAGTCTTTCATCGAAAACGAAACCCCCTATCCTCTCAAGCACCTTATACCAAAAGGCTCCCTCCACGAGGGAGCTGTCATGCCAAAGGCATGACTGAGGGAGTTCCCATCGCGCATCCGTTCATAGCTTCTCAAGAGTCCTTCCCATTCTACCACATCTCTCCTTCCTTTTTCAACTGTTTATATAGGCTCATCCTATGACCAATCATACAATATACGTGTTTGCCTATGCGGCGCAATTCGGATATAATACATCTCGTCACAAGGACGTGGCAAACCCACATACACGTGTTGAAGGGAGTGCTTCCATTTTGGCGCTCATTGAGCTGAATCATCTGACCAAAACCTTCAAGGGCAAAACCCAGACGGTGGACGCTTTGAAGGACATCAACCTGCAAATCGAGCAGGGCGATATTTTCGGCATCATCGGCATGTCGGGCGCAGGCAAATCAACGCTCGTGCGCTGCATCAACTTTCTGGAGCGGCCGACGTCGGGCAGCGTCGTCATCGACGGCAAAGACCTCGCGTCGCTGACCCCGAAGGAGCTGCGGCAGCTTCGCCAGCAGGTCTCAATGATTTTCCAACATTTCAACCTGCTTTCCCAGCGCGATGTGCGCGGCAACATCGCCTTTGCGATGGAAATCGCGGGCATGAAACGCCCGCAGATTGAGAAGCGCATCGACGAGCTGCTTGAAATCGTCGGCCTGACGGACAGGCAGCACAACTATCCCAGCCAGCTTTCCGGCGGCCAGCAGCAGCGCGTGGCCATCGCCCGCGCGCTGGCGACCAACCCGAAAATCATCCTCTGCGACGAAGCGACCAGCGCGCTTGACCCGACGACGACAACCTCGATTCTCAACCTTCTGCGTGAAATCAACCGCAAGATGGGCATCACCATCGTGATCATCACGCATGAAATGAGCGTGGTGGAAAGCACCTGCACCCACGTCGCCATCATCGACGACGGCCGGCTCGCCGAATGCGGCACGGTTGAATCGGTGTTCAGCCAGCCCAAGTCTGCGGCGGCGAAGAAGCTGATTTTCCGCACAACGGGCGCGGACAGCGGCGCGATGGGCGAGCGGATGATCCGCATCGTGTTTGAGGGCAGTTCCGCCGACGAACCGACGATCTCCGACCTGGCGATGCAGTGCCACGTGGCTGTAAATATCCGCTACGCCGACACCCGCGAGGTCAGCGGCAAGCTGTTCGGCCAGATGATTTTGCAGCTGCCGGAAGATCACTTGCAGCAGGAAAAAGCGATTTACTTCCTGCAAAACAAGGGCTTGCGCGTTGAGGAGGTGACCGACCGTGTCCATGGATAAGATGATTCCGCTGATGCTGGACGGCATCAAGGATACGCTGTACATGACGACCGTCTCCACGCTGTTCGCGTATCTGCTCGGTCTGCCGATTGCGATTCTGCTTGTTCTGACCGCGCCGAGCGGCCTCAAGCCTCAGAAGCTGGTCTACCGCCTGCTGGATATGATCGTGAACATCTTCCGTTCGATTCCGTTTTTGATTTTGATGATTCTGGTCATCCCCGTCACCCGCGCGATTGCGGGCAAGGCTTACGGCTCGACAGCGACGATCGTTCCCCTTGTCATTGCGGCCGCGCCGTATGTCGCCCGCATGATTGAGTCTTCTCTGCTTGAAGTTGATCCCGGCGTGATTGAAGCCGCGCAGTCGATGGGCGCGAACATTCCGACGATCATCTTCAAGGTGCTGATCCCGGAGGCCAAAACCTCGCTGATCGTCGGCGCGACCATTTCCTGCGGCACGATTTTGGGATACAGCGCGATGTCCGGCGCGATTGGCGGCGGCGGCCTGGGGCAGATTGCCATCAGTTACGGCTACAACCGCTATCAGACGGATGTGCTCTTTGTCACTGTCGCGCTGCTGATCGTACTGATGCAGGTCATTCAGATTGTCGGCATGAAAATTTCGCGCAAGACGGACAAGCGCGTGCGAAACTGAGGGGAACGACGCGGGGCTTTGCCCAGCACCCCACCAGAAACCTGAGGTTTCTGGACTTTCCACCCCTTTCAAACAGAAGAAAACGATAGCCCTTTGGTCGCACCCGAAGGTGCGAAATCCAAAAACAGACAAGCCGAAAGGCTTCACCTGATAGTTCAAATCAAAACGATTTTCAAGGAGGAAACCCACTATGAAAAAGCTGCTTACGCTCACCCTTTCCCTCGCGCTGACCGCCACGGTCGGCGTCGCCAGCGCCAACACGAAACTGACCGTCGGCGCATCCGCCGCCCCGCACGCCGAGATTCTCGAAGCGGCCAAGCCGATTCTCGCTGAGAAAGGCATTGATCTGGAGATCGTGATCTTTGACGACTATGTTCAGCCGAACCTCCAGCTCGAAGCGGGCGATCTGGACGCGAACTACTTCCAGCACATCCCCTATCTTGAGAACTTCAACGCGGAAAACGGCACGCATCTGGTGAGCGCGGGCGCGGTTCACTATGAGCCGATGGGCCTGTACGTCAATCCGGCAAAGAGCATCGCGCTGGATTCCATCCCGGACGGCGCGACCATCGCCATCCCGAACGACACCACCAACGAGTCCCGCGCGCTGGGTCTGCTGGAATTCAACGGCCTGATCAAGCTCGACACCGAGGCCGGCCAGACCGCGACTGTGCTGGATATCGCCGAGAACCCGCACAAGTTCGATTTCGTCGAGGTCGAGGCCGCTCAGGTGCCGCGCACGCTGGCTGACGTCGATCTGGGCGTGATCAACTCCAACTACGCGCTTCAGGCGGGCGTGGACGTTGTCGGCACGCCGATTGCCTACGAGAGCACCGAGGTGGCCTATCCGAACATCATCGCTGTCCGCGAAGGCGATGACCGCGAAGAGCTCAAGACGCTGGTCGAAGTGCTTCAGAGCGACGAAATCGTGAACTTCATCAACGAGACTTACAAGGGCGCCGTTGTGCCGACGAAGTAAGCTGCGCTATCTTTTCAAACACATCAAAATCGGCCTTCTTCCCATCACACGGAAGAAGGCCGATTGATTTTATATTCCTGTTCTTTATTTCTTTGCCAGATCTCCCAGAATCGCCTGCTCGGCGAACAGCGCCGTCGCGCCGCCCGTATGCCAGAAGACGACCGTTTCACCCGGCGCAACCCGCCCCGTGCGCACATGGTCGATCAGCCCCGCCAGCGCCTTGCCCGTGTAAACCGGATCGGTCAGCAGCCCTTCCGTCCGCGCCAGCAGGCGGATGGCCTCGTTCGCCGCCTCGTTCGGCTGTTCATAGCCTGGCTCGAAATAGCCGCGATCCACATTGAAATCCGCCGCCGTCACGCGCGTGTCGCTGCCCAGCCAGGTCAGAGACGCGTTCGCCAGCTCTGCGCACCGCCCCTCGTAGCCCGCATCCTTGCGGCTGACGGCCACGCCCGTGATTTCCGGCCCGACGCCCAGCGCCTTATGGCCCGCAACCAGTCCGGCGAGCGTGCCGCCCGTGCCCGTCGCCGCATACAGCCGCGTCGGCACGATCCCCATCTGCGCGCACTGCTCCATCATTTCCAGATAACCGCCGACAAACGCCGCCGAACCGACGAGGCTTGCGCCGCCCATCGGCACATCATAGCAGCGGTGGCCTTCCTTTTCCAGCCGCGCGGCGTGTTCAAGCCCCAGCTGGTGGCAACGTTCCTCCGTCTGCGCTTCCGTTTCGCCCGGCAGGCCGGGAATGACGTTCACCTGTGCGCCAAGAATGCGGTCAAGCAGCATATTTGCGCGAATATCGTTTTCATCCGGCTGCACATAAGCGTTCAGGTAGAGAATCGGCTCCATGCCGATACGGCGGCAGGCCGTCACGGTCTGCATGGCGTGGTTGGACTGCGTCGCGCCGTAGGTAAACACGGTGTCGCATCCCTTTTCCTTCGCGTCGCCCAGCAGATATTCGAGCTTGCGGATTTTGTTGCCGCCAAAAAGGCTCATGCCGGAAAAATCGTCGCGCTTGACGTAGAGATTCACGCCGAGCTGTTCGCTCAGTCTGTCGAGCCTAACCAACGGGGTCGGGAAAAAGCCGAGGTTCGCGCGCGGCTTCTGGTCAAGCAGCGCATGCAGCTGTTCAAATCGGTTCACGGTTAATCCTCCTTACATCATCGTCACGTACAATGCGGCCGCGATGCTGATTGCCGCGGCAATCGGCGCGCTGACGGTAAACGCGCGGTGCTTCGTCTTATGGCGAAACACGCGCATGCCGATGAGCGCGCCCACGCCGCCGAAAAGCCATGTGCAGGTCAGCAGCGTCTTTTCCGAGATTCGCCACGCGCCGCGCCGGGCCTTGCGTTTATCTGCGCCATAAAGGCTGAAGGTGAATATGTTCATCGCCAGCCATGCGGTCAAAAGAATGCTCTTCATGCTGTCCTTCCACCGTCCACAGATAGCGGAAAGGTATCCCCCCTACCCAAAGCAAGGCTGTCAAGTTTTATCCTGACAGCCTTGCTTCTTTTACTTCACTTCAACGTCGTCTGCGGAATCGTCCGTTTTTTCTTCCGGCTTTTCCTCCGCCTTTTCGCCCTCGGCAGAGGGCAGCTGATTCGGAGCCAGAATCGCCATGAATTCCATGCCGGTGATGGTCTCCTTTTCCAGCAACACCTTGGCCGTCTCGTGCAGCTTTTCCTTGTTGTCGCTCAGAATCTGATAGGCCTGCTCATAGCAGTTGGCGATAATCTGCTTCACTTCCACGTCGATGCGCGCCGCCGTCTGATCGGAACACACAAGGTTGGAATCGCCGCTGAGATACTGGCCGGACTGTGTTTCCAGCGCCATCATGCCGAACGTGTCGCTCATGCCGAGGCGGGTGATCATTGCGCGGGCAAGCTTGGTTGCCTGCTCGATGTCGTTGCTCGCGCCGCTGGTGATGCGCCCAAAGATGAGCTGCTCAGCCGCGCGGCCGCCGCAGAACGTGGTAATCTTGTCGAGAATCTGTTCGCGGGTCATCAGCAGGCGCTCTTCTTCATCCACCTGCATGGTGTAGCCAAGCGCACCGCTCGTGCGCGGGATGATCGTGATCTTCTGCACGGGCGCAGCGTTCTTGAGCTTCGCCGCCACCAGCGCGTGGCCGCACTCGTGATAGGATACGGTCAGCTTGTCGCGCGGAGAAACGACGGCGTTCTTGCGCTGATAACCGGCGATGACCGTTTCAATCGCTTCTTCCAGATCGCGTTGAGAGACAGCCTTGCGGTTGTCCTTAACGGCGGCAATGGCAGCCTCGTTGATGATGTTCGCCAATTCCGCGCCGGAACAGCCGCTCGTCGCGCGGGCAATCTGAGTATAATCGATATTCGGCTCGGTCTTTACATCCTTGGCATGCACGCGGAGAATGGCTTCGCGGCCCGCCAGGTCAGGCAGTTCGACAGGGATTCTGCGGTCAAAACGGCCCGGGCGCAGCAGCGCCTTATCCAGAATTTCCGGACGGTTGGTCGCCGCCAGAATGACGACGCCCTTGCCTGCATCGAAACCGTCCATCTCGGTGAGCAGCTGGTTGAGCGTCTGTTCGCGCTCGTCGTTGCCGCCCATGCCCGCGTTGTCGCGGCGCTTGCCGATGGCGTCGATCTCGTCGATGAACACGATGCACGGCGCTTTTTCGCCCGCCTGCTTGAACAGGTCGCGCACGCGCGCCGCGCCCATACCGACAAACATCTCGACAAACTCAGAACCGGAAATCGAGAAGAACGGCACCTTGGCTTCGCCCGCCACAGCTTTGGCCAGCAGCGTTTTGCCCGTGCCGGGAGGGCCGACAAGCAGCGCGCCCTTGGGCAGCTTCGCGCCGATATCGCGGTATTTCTGCGGGTCGTGCAGGAAATCGACGATTTCCTTGAGCGCGTCCTTCGCTTCGTCTTCGCCCGCCACGTCGTCAAACGTCTTGCCGGTCTGCGCCTCGACGTAAATCTTGGCGTTGGATTTGCCAAAGCTCATGGTGTTTCCACCCATGCGCTGGCTCATCTTGCGGAACATGAACGAGCCGAGCGCGTAGAAAATCACCAGCGGCAGCACCCACGAGACGAAGAACGAGATAATCGGGCTCATCTCTTCCGGCACAACCTGGCCAAATTCAACGCCCGCCGCCAGCAGACGGTCAACCAGCTTGTCGTCCGCCGTCACGCGGTTGGTGGTGTAATACGTGGCTTTGCCATCCTGAATCTGCTCGACGGGCGTGAAGGCGATCTGCGTATCCTCAATCTGAACGGACTTAATCTTGCCTTCGTCGAGCATCGAGAGAAACTCGGAATAATCAACCTGCTTGACGCTGTATCGTTCAATCTGCGGGAAAAGCAGCGCGTTGAGCAGCATCACCACGACGAGCGCGATGATATAATAGACGATCAACGGCTTGTTGGGGTTTTTCTTCTCGTGCATAGCATTTATCCTTTCAGGGACGAGTACGTCCCGACTTATGATGGCTTCATCATACAATGAAGATACCCAAAAGTCAATTCAAAATGAATGAACGATGCAAACAAGCTTCCCAAATGTCGTCTCATCGCGTTGCCGCAGTTTTCGCCACAGTCTGTAAAGCTTCAAAGCCTTATACGCGCAGACAGCCTCATGCATTTTCCTGCGCGTCAAAAAACGCCGCGCGGGCGAACCCGCGCGGCGAATGCTGCGATATGCGATTGGGAATTACTCGGCGTCGTCGGCCGGAGCGTCGCCCAGATCGTCAAAGTCCAGGCCCTGCACCTCGGCGTCATAATCGACTTCCTCGGTGAGCGCTTCGCGGATGGACAGGCTGATGCGCTTGGCTTCCTTGTCCACCTTGAGAACCTTCACGCGCACGGTCTGACCGACCTGCACCGCGTCCTCAACCTTGGCGATACGCTTGAGCGCGCACTGGGAGATGTGAACCAGACCGTCGAGGCCCGGCTCCAGCTCCACGAACGCACCGAAGGTGGTGATGCGGACAACCTTGCCCTCGACGATGGAGCCTTCCGGATACTTCTCCTCGGCCACGTCCCACGGCTGCGGCTGAAGCGCCTTCAGGCTCAGCTGGATGCGCTCCTTTTCCTTGTCCACACCGATAATCTTCACGGTCACTTCCTGACCCGGGGTCACGACCTCGGACGGATGCTTCACGCGATGCCAGGCCAGATCGGTCACATGGATGAGGCCATCCACACCGCCGATATCGACGAACGCGCCGAAGTCGGTCAGGCGGCGGACGATGCCGGTGACGATCTGATCCTTCTCGATCTTCTCCCAGGCCTTCTTCTTCTCGTCCATCAGATACGCCTTGCGGCTGGCGACGATGCGCTTCTTGGCCTTGTCCACCTCGATGATCTTGACGGTCATCGTCTTGCCCACAAACTCGCCGATGTTCTCGACGAAGCGGCGGGACAGGTGAGAAGCCGGAATGAACGCACGAACGCCCATCACGTCGGCGATCAGGCCACCGTTGACGGCCTCACGACCCGTAGCTTCCACATAGGCGCCCTCGTCGTATTCGGCAACGAGCTTCTCCCAATTCTTGGTGGCCATGACCTTGCGCTCGGAAAGGAGCACATAGCCTTCGCCATCGTTGAGCTTGACGACTTCGGCCTCGATCTCGTCGTCCACCTTGCAGTCGGTGGTCACCAGATCGTTCTTCTTAATGAAACCGTCAGCCTTGCCGGGAATGCTCACGACAACACCGTCGTCGCTCACCTGGGCGACAACACCTTTAACAACCTGACCGGGGCGGAACTTGACCATCGTCTCTTCGAGCATCGCGGCAAAGTCTTCGCTCTCGGAAACCTGATTCTTTTCCATGTCGTTCATGCGGGTACAACCTCCTCAAGTATCTCTACCCGGCGGCATGCCGGGGGATGATACATACTTTATTGAATCACGGCGGCGGGGACCACCGGGAAACACTGATTTGTTTTTTGCGTGTCTTATTTCGCGTTTTCTTCAATGCGCGCGCGCACCTGCTCCAGAAGCCACTGCGGCGTAGACGCGCCGGCGGTCAGCGCCACGCGGTCGTCCGCCTTCGCCAGGTTCTGCGGCACGTCTTCCGGCGTTTCCACCAGAATGGAACGCTTGCAGCGCAGACGGCAGGTTTCCAGCAGTTTCTGCGTGTTGGAGCTGTTCTTTCCGCCGACAACCACCATCACATCCGCCTCGCCGGAGAGCTTTTCCGCTTCCTGCTGGCGCTGGCTGGTGGCCGCGCAAATGGTAATGCGCTCGGTCAGGTCGGGCACGCGCCGCCTGAGCACCTGCAAAACCGAGTCAAATCGATCGCGCCGAATCGTCGTCTGCGCGACGACGAGCGCTTTTTTCGGCAGTTCCGCCTCTTCGGCGGCCTGCGCGTCGGGCAGAATGAAAACCTTTCCGTGCGCCCAGCCCGCGATGCCGATCACCTCCGGGTGATCCGCTTCGCCGACGATCACCACCGCGTCGCCGTTCCCGCTGTACTGCTCCACAAGCTGGTGGATATGCGCCACATGGGGGCACGTCGCGTCGATCACGGGAATGCCGCGCGCCTCGCATGTGCGATACACGTCCGGCGTCACGCCATGGCTGCGGATGATGACCGTTTCGCCCGGCGCAACTTCATCCAGCGTTTCCACGCTGCGAATGCCCGCCCGGCGCAGGCGCTCAACCTCCTGCGGATTGTGGATCAGCGGCCCAAGCGTCACGCAGGGGAGCTGTTTTTCGGCGCATTCAAAGGCCTTGAGCACCGCGCGCCGAACGCCGAAACAAAATCCGGCATGCTCTCCGATTGTGAGCTTCATACGCACCTGCTCCCGCCTTCAAAGGGGCTTATGCCCCATTACTCCATATTGCCCATCTTTATTCATTCTAGGTCTTTTTCGTTTTTCCTGCCGAAGCGCGCCGAATTTTCAAACTTTTTTAAAAAATTTCTCCATCTGCGCGCCTTTTTTCTCCAAAACCGGTTATGCTTCGGCAGGCGGCAGCGATTTTCCGCCGCTGAGCTGAGCAAATTCGGCTTCCATGCGGCGCGTCAGTTCGTCGCAGGTTTCCCTGTTCATGCGGCCTGCGCGCAGATCGGTCATCTCCACCGGTCTGCCCACGTGAACGATCATCCGATGAAACGGCTTGTAGCTGCCCTCGATGTAAATCGGCACCACGTCGCATCCGCTCTTGAGCGCCAGCAGCGAAGCGCCGCCCAAAAGCGGCAGCATATGGCCGGTCCTGCTGCGCGTTCCCTCCGGAAAAATGCCCAGCGTTTCGCCCTCTTTGAGCACGCCCATCGCCGTGCGGATCGCGCCCATATCCATGTTGCCCCGGTCCACCGGGAAGCCGTGAACCTGACGAAAAATCCAGCCGAGCGCCTTGTTTTCAAACAGTTCTTTCTTGCCCATGAAGTGAATCTCGCGATCCGGCACGCACAGCGCCAGCGTCACCGGGTCGAGCAGGCATTGGTGATTGCCCATCAGAATGCAGTTGCGGTCTTTGGGCACATTCTCCCGGCCCTCGATCTTCATGAAAAACAGCAGCTTGACCAGAATGCCGTAAAGGAACACGATGATCGTGTAAAGCGGCGTATATCTGCGCTTATGCATCGGGTAGCCGGGCTTCTTTTCCGCTTCGGGTTTCTCCGCCTGTTCGGCAGGCATTGCCTCCATGCGCTTTTCAGGCTTCTCTTCCGCCTGCGCAGCCTGTCCGTTACGCCCGTTTTCCATAAACATCCTCCACCACGGCGATGATGGCGTCCACCACCTGTTCGGGCGTCATGTCCGTGGAATCCACCAGCACCGCATCCTCCGCCTGCCGGAGCGGGTCGGTCTCGCGGTTCATGTCCTGCTCGTCGCGCGCGTTCAATTCGCTGAGCACCTGCTCATAAGGGGTCATGTCACCCTTCTCCACCTGCTGCTTGTAGCGGCGGCGTGCGCGCTCCTCCGGCGTGGCCGTCAAAAAGATTTTCACGGGCGCATTCGTCAGCACGCGCGTGCCGATGTCCCGTCCGTCGATCAGCATGTCCGCCGTCGCGGCGATCTCGCGCTGCGCGGCCACCATGCGGCGGCGAACCGCCGGCCACTTGGAAATGCCGCTCGCCGCGGCGGAAACCTCGCCAGTGCGGATCAAATCGGTCACATCCTCCTCGCCCAGCATCGTCCGCTGCGCGCCGTCGCGATAGGCCACGCGCACATCCGCCTTGCCGCAGCACGCGGAAACCGCCTGCTCATCCTGCGGATCAATCCCGTTTCGCAGCATATACAGCGCGACCGTGCGATACATCGCGCCCGTATCCAAATGCAGAATATGAAGTCTCTGCGCTACCTGATCGGCAATCGAAGACTTGCCCGCGCCCACCGGGCCGTCAATGGCAATGTTCATCGGCATATCTCTTTTTCCTCCCGTATGGCTGCTCTCACAGCCGCTATCCAATATATTATACTCTATCGCGTATCGTTTGTTCAAGCTTTCGTCTCGATTTGGGCATAGTTCTCCACTTTCATTCAAATTTGCATATTTTTAGACACATTACCGCCACATTCGTCTTAAAACCGTCTCTTTTTTCGCCCCTTTACGCCATTTGATGAATGTGCTATAATGATTTCGCGTGACAAAGCTCTTTTCTCTTTCATGACAGGGAGGTTGTTTATGTATTCCTTTCAATCCGGCAGCAGCAAACGCAAAAGCCAGAAAACCATCCGCATTTTGAGCATCGTGATTTTCGTACTGGCCGTTGCGCTCATCGGCTTAACCGTTTCCTATCTGCGCGCTTCTTCCGCCAGCCGCACCACCAGCGACGCGCTGATGGCCCGCGCCACCAACGAAGCCAACGAGGCGCAGACCGCCGTCTATCGGCTCACACAGTCCAGCGGAACCAATACCATGACGCTGCTCTCCAATGTCCGCGCGCATATTTACGCCATGCAGTGTCTCAATACGCTGGCTTCCAATATTTACGGCGCGGGCACGGTCATCGTGGACGGCTCGATGCTCTCCGACTGCATCACCACGCTCGACGCGGCTGAGCAGCGTTTGCAGGCCGGCAGCGTGCTCACCGGCTCGATGACCGAACTTCGCGATGAAGTGGATGCCATCGTCGCCCTCTTTAATGCCGCGGAAAACGCCGGAAACTAAATTTCTCTGTCCGCCCGTCTCTTCAGGACGAGCGGCCTTTCTTTATCCCTTCGCAATCCGCCATACCGCGTCAATCAGCTTTTTCGCTTCCGCCGCCGTGTTCATCAGCCCCGGGCTGACGCGCACCGCGCCGATATTCAGTGTTCCCAAAAAGCGATGCACGCCCGGCGCGCAATGCAGCCCGCCGCGCACCGCGATATTCTGTTCGTCCAGCGCCGCCGCCACAACCTGTGAAGCCATCCCCTCCACGTTAAAGCTCAGCAGCGACGCGCCCTCCTTCGTGTAAACCCGCACATTGGTCATGTTTTGCAGCGCCTCGCGCATCATGCCGCACAGCGCGGCCGTCATTTCGCGCGCTTCTCGCGCATGCGCCAATGCAAACCGCATGCCCGCATCCAGCCCCGCGATGCCCGGCAGATTGAGCGTCCCGCTCTCCAAACTGTCCGGCATCATGCGGGGCTGAAACATGCTTTCGGAGGCCGAACCCGTTCCTCCCTGCCGCAGCGGCGCAAGCGTCACCCCGTTTCTGACCCAGAGTGCGCCCGTGCCGTGCGGTCCTAGCAGCCCCTTGTGCCCCGGCATGGCCAGCATGGTGCAGCCCCATTTTCCCGGTTTCAGCGGCACATGCCCCGCCGTCTGCGCCGCATCCACCAGAAACAGCACGCCTCGCCGACGGCACACCGCGCCGACAGCCGCGACATCCTGCTCAAGCCCCAGGACGTTGGACATGTGCGTCATCGCGACCAGCCGCGTCCGCGCGGTCAGCGCTCGCTCGATCTCCTGCGCATGAATACGGCCGTCCGCGTCCGGCGGCACAAGCGTGAGCGTGATGATGCCGCTTCTCGCCAGTTCCGAAAGCGGGCGCAAAACGGAATTGTGCTCCATCAGTGTGGAAACCACGTGGTCGCCCGTATGCACCGCGCCGTGAATCGCCATATTGAGCGCGTCAGTCGTGTTTTGCGCAAAAGCGACGCGGCTTGCGTCCGCCTCGCCCAGCATCTCGGCGATATGCTGCCTGCATATTTCGATAATCCGCCCCGCCGCCAGCGAAAGCCTGTGCCCCGCGCGTCCCGGATTTGCCCCGCTTGTTTCCAGCGCGTCCGCCATTGCCTGCACCGTGCAGCGCGGCTTTGGAAAGCTCGTCGCCGCGTTATCCAGATAAATCAAGCGCATTCCCCTTTCTCGCACCGCCGCCTGCGCGTGCTCATACAGTGGAGTATATGAGAGGGGGAGCTTTGCATGAATGATTCCTTTGGTCTCGCCGCCTTTCGTTCGCGCACGCAGGTTCTGCGGATGGAAGACGCGCTGCACCGCGCCGGTCTGTCTGCCGGGGTGATCGCCACGCCGCGCGAAGTCGCCATCGGCTGCGGCCTGTCCGTTCGGTTTGATTTGGCACAGACGCCGCAGGTGATGCAGGTTTATCGCCGCCTGAATCCCGGCGCGCTCATCGGCTTTTACCGGGCGGAGGGCTATGGCACGCGCCATCTGTCGCTCACGCCGCTGCTTGAAAAGCGGTGACGCATCGAGTATAATAAAAGAAATACAGGGGGTTCTGCCCCGCCCCTGCCAGGAGCCTCATGTTCTTGGTTTTCCCGATTTGCTTTGCGTACACCAATGCCAAGGAGAAATACGTCAATGATGGAAAGAGAAGAGAAAAACCGCCTGATTCTCGCCGAGCTGGCGCGGCTGTATCCAGACGCGAAACCCGCGCTGCACTTTGCCAATCCGTTTCAGCTGCTCGTCGCCGTGGTTCTCTCCGCTCAGTGTACGGATGTGAAAGTCAACATGGTTACGCCCGCGCTCTTCGCGGCCTATCCCGACGCGGCGGCTTTGGCCAAGGCCGAACCGGAAGAGATCGAACCGTATATCAAGACCTGCGGCCTGTTCCACAACAAGGCCAAAAACCTTGTACTGATGGCGCGGGAGCTGGTCGCCCGCTTCGGCGGCGAAGTGCCCGCGGATCACGACGCTCTGGAATCCCTGCCGGGCGTGGGACGCAAGACGGCGAACGTCGTCATGAGCTGCGCGTTCGGCGAGGACGCCATCGCCGTCGATACGCATGTTTTCCGCGTCACCAATCGGCTGGGGCTGGCGGACGCGCCGGATGTGCTCAAGACCGAGCATCAGCTCATGCAGGCCGTTCCCAAAGATCAGTGGAGCCGCGCGCACCACTGGCTGATCTACCACGGCCGCCGCGTCTGCGCCGCGCGCAAACCCGCGTGCGAAACCTGCACGCTGCGCGCATGGTGCGACTACGCGAACGGGAATCCCAAAAACAAGAAATAATGACAAAAGCGCGAACCTCCCGTCTTTTCAGCATTCGGGAGGTTCGCGCTTTTTTAATCCATGAGAAATTGCTCAAAAATCATCCGCGTGCGCAAAACTTTGGGGTTTTGCTGATTGCGGCGGAAGTGCAGGCGGCCTCAGGCCGCTCACTTCTTTTTCCGTTTCATCACGGCCAGTACCGCCGCGCAGAGGCCCAGCGTCGCGCCCCAGAGGAGCACCGGGCTGGCGTCGCCCGTCTGCGGCAGGTTGGACATATCCGGCACGGGCGCAACCACGATCTTTCCGGAAACCGTCTGTCCCTCGTATCCCGGCCCTTTGAGGTGCGCGGTCAGGATATGCTCGCCGACGGAAAGCGTGTTGAGATACGCCTGATGCACGGTGAGGATGATCGATCCGTCCTTCGCGGTATAGAACTGCGGATCGAGCCGCTTGCCATCCACATCGACGTAATCGAGGTTCGCCACGCCGAAATTCGCGACGCCCTTGCCGATGTGCATGATTGCATCTTCGGTCGCTTTGCCGACGATGAAGGCCGTGCCGCCTTCCATGATCACGGACGGCGTCGGTTCGGTCAGTTTCGTCCACGTCGCTTCCAGCGTGATATCCGCCGTATACGCCGTTCCGCTCAGCGTCAGGTCGCGCGCTGCCGCGCTTCCGTTGACTTTCCAGCCCGCGAAGCTGTAATCCGTCTTCGTCGGATTCGGGATCGCCGTGTCTTTTCCGAAGACATGCTTCGTCGGGAACGTCGAGACATCCGCGCCTTCCACGCCCGTGTAGAGAATCTTGTAGCCGTTTGCCGTCCAGTTGGCCTCAAAATAGAGATTTCCGGTCGAGCCTTGCGCAATGCCGACGTCGGTCTGCGGGGTCGTGCCGTTGCTGCCCGTCCAGCCCGCGAAGGTGTAACCCGTTCGCGTCGGCTCTTCCAGCCTGAACGCCGCCGTTTCCAAGGTGTATGTCGCCGGGTTCGTCTTGCCCGCCTCCAGCGCGCCGCCGTTCAGCTCATAATCGATGGTATATGTCTCGATTTGGGTCTGCGCCGTCAGCGAGACAGCGCCCGGCACAGCCATGGTATATGGGTTATCCGTCTTTCCGTCGCTCCACTGCGCAAACGCATAGCCTGTGCGAATCGTCGGTTCAATTTCCAGCTTGTCCAGCAGGTTCACGGTAAACACGCCGCTGTACTCGGTATCGTTCGCTGCGTCGTTCACCTTATAGCGGAAGCCGGAAACGCCCGCGTCCCCGTTCAGCTCCACGTCACAGGTCACCATGATGCTCTGCGTGAACAGGCTCAGCGTCGGGTCTGCGTTCGTGCCGCGGATTCTCGGCAGTTTGCCCGTCTGATCGTTGCGCAGCTCCCACACAGCCGTGTCAAAGCCCGGCCACGCGAAGATCTGCGCGTTCTTTCCATAAATCAGGCCGTCGTGCGCCAGAATATCCTCGCCGTTTTCGTTGTCGGCCAGGCCGTCGGTCACGGGCTGTCCGTTCACCTGCACGCCGCTCCACGCGTAGTTGCCGCTGAGCGTTCTGCCGCTGTTTTCGCCGACGACGCGATGCGCATCCACTTGGGCCGATACGCTCTGCCCCAGCGCCACGCAGTTTTGAACCGTTCCATAATTCCCTCCGACAGCGCCGCCCGCATGTTCTTCAGACTCAACCCTGCCCGCTGCGTAACAGCTTTGAACCGTTCCTTCCCTATAATTATAGCCGACAACGCCGCCCGCATAACAAATCCGGCCGCCGCTCAAAGACGTAACATCGCCCGTCGCATAACAGTTTTCAACGGTTCCCCTGTTATAGCAGACAACGCCGCCAGCGACGCTTTTTCCCTTCACGCTTCCGCCGATCATGGCGCAGTTGAGCACTTGACCTTTGTAGTTTTCGCAAACAACTGCGGCGGCTTGCCCTTCCACCGTAATCTGCGCATCGCGAAGGATCAGATTTTGAACTGTTCCGTCAAAGTTGCCAAACAGCCCCGCATAGCCATTCGTATTCGACGTACAGGTCAAATTGCTGATGGTGTGATTCTGTCCGTCGAATACGCCCGAAAACGGATAACTGACTTGAGACGTGTTCGGTTTGAGTGTGCCGATGGGCGACCAGTTGGGGTATACCGACAGATCGATATCGTTCATCAGCAGCACCGTTTTGCCGCTCTTGCTGTCGCCCGCGTTCACCTCGTCGGCGAGCTGTTTGAGCTGCTGGGCCGTGGTGATTTGAATCGTGGAAGCGTCGCTGAGCATCCAGCTCGGCAATTCGCTGCTCTGTTCGCCCTTGACGACCTTCAAAATCGGCAGGCCGTTTTCAGTGTACGTCCACGCGTCGTCATTTGCAAAAATCTCGGAGAACTGCTTGGAGAGCGCGCCGCCGTTGTAGACCAGGTCTGCGCCGTTTTCATTGTTCGCCGCGCCGTAGGTCACGGTGTTTCCGTTCACCTTCATGCCGCCCCACGCGTAAACATCCGATATTCTAACCGAATCAGTCACTCGATTGCTGCTTTTGCCTGTCACGGTCTGCCCCAGCGCCACGCATCGCTCTACGTCCTGCGCCACGCCGACGATACCTCCGCTATACGTTCCGCTGATATTTCCTGTCGCATAGCAGTTCCGGATACTCGCCACAACACGGTGGTCTCCGACAATTCCGCCTGCATAAAAATCCATTGCGACAACCTCACACGTCGAATAGCAGTTTTGGATCGGGCTTTCTTCCATATAGCCGACCAAACCGCCAACGTGGCTGCGTCCCTGTATCTTTCCGCCAATCACCGCGCAGTTCTTGATGCCTTGGTTTGAATAAGCCTGATAGCCGACAAGTGCGCCGACCTGATCCTTCCCCTCGATCTCCGGATTGCGAATCACGACATTCCGAATAGCTCCGGAGTATGCATAGCCAAACAGCCCTTTCGAGTCTTCATTCCCGGACATTTTCAGGCCGGTAATCGAGTATCCCTGTCCGTCGAATACGCCAGAAAACGGACAATTGGCTTGAGGCGAGTTCGGATTGAACGTGCCGATGGGCGTCCAGTTGGGATAGCCCGACAGATCGATATCGTTCGCCAGCAGATAGGTCTTGTCGCTCTTGCTGTCGCCCGCGTTCACCTCGTCGGCGAGCCGTTTGAGCTGCTGGGCCGTGGTGATGTAAATCGTGGTCTCGCTGCCGAGCATCCAGCTCGGCAGTTCGCTTGACTGCGTGCCGCCGACATTTTTGAGCGTCGGCAGGCCGTTTTCGGTGTATGTCCACGCGCTGTTTCCGCCGAAAATCGTTTCAAACTGCCTGCTCAGGCCGTTTGTGTCGTCATAGGTCAGATCCGTGCCATTCTCAACGCTCTGCTGACCCTCCGGAATTTTTTGTCCGTTTACGCGCATTCCATCCCACGCATAGTTATCGTTAAGCACGCTTTCCTGTCCGGTAAGGCCCGCAACGCGTCCGATCGAATAGAAAGGATTGCTCTCCACAGATGTATTCAATGCCATACAGCCCGAAATCGTCGCATGAACATACGTATCGCCATACGCCTGTCCGGCAATGCCGCCGATTGCGTGCCAGCCCTTCACGCTTCCCGTTGCATAGCAGTTGGTCACCCTGTCCATCGCGCATCCGACAATGCTGCCGAGCATTCCGGCATTGTCGAGCGAACCCGTGATATCTCCCGTGGTATAGCAGTTTGTCACCGCGTCATACGCGTTGCCGACAATGCCGCCAAAATCGTTCGCATAGCTTCCCAACGCGCTCAAGCGGCCTGTCCAATAACAGGCATTGACCGTCTTGTATGACTCGCCGACAATGCCGCCGTATTCTCTCGCGTTATCCGCGCCGATGATGTCGCCCGTAGCATAGCAGCGCTGAATCTCGCCACATGCCCGGCCCACAATGCCGCCGACACAGCTGCTTTGCCCCATGCTCGACGTACCTTGAATCGTGCCGCCGATCATCGCGCAGTTTTCCAGCGGCTCGACATAGCCTGCGGTGAATCGGCCGTACCGGCCGACCACCGCGCCGACCTCGGCCCGTGCCCGAATCTGCGCGTCCCGAACCGCCACATTTTTGATTTGCGCTTTGTGCGCGTCGTCCGTGCCGCTCACATAACCGAAAAGGCCCTGACATTCGCCCTGGCTTCTGTCGATTTTCAGCCCCGTGACGACGTGGCTCTGCCCGTCGAAAACGCCCTCAAAAGGGTGATCTTCCGTGCCGATCGGCGTCCAGTTGCCGTATGCGGACAGGTTCACGTCGTCTGTCAGCACATAATGCGCCGAGACGAACGTCGCGTCCCCCGCGTTGACATACTGCGCCAGCTCAGCCAGCTGCGCGGCGCTGGCAATCTGGAAAGGCGTGTCCGCCCCGCCCATCGCCAGCAGGGCAATGCCTCTTTGGCGCTGCTTCACGATATCCAGATACTTCGCCTGTTCTTTGAGCGTCAGTGCGGATTGATCCTCAACAGCCTCGGCCCATTCAAAATCCGCCTGCGTATAGCTTTCCGCCGAGGCGGCCGCCGTCAGCAGCGTCAGCAGGACGAAAACAAGCGTCACGATTTTTTTCATACGTCCATTCCCCTTCGTCATCCGTTCTTACGAATATGTTTCTGTTCTATTATATCATATCTGGGCGGAGGGCGTCCTATTCATTCGTGTAAAAAAAATGCTTTTCGTGCAGAATTGAGAGGAAACCGCCGCCCGCCGTCGAATGTGAAACCTATCCATCATCCTTCAGGGAGGCGTTTTATGCTCGCCAAAGTCTGTCTCAAGCGGTTTCGCTTCGTGCTCTACGCCGCGCTGTTTTTCCTGATTACGCTGCATATCACGGACCGCACCAACAGCGGCCTGATTGCCACCATCTGCATCTGGTTCGCCCTGCCGCTGGCGTTTATCGCCTTTGTCTGGTGGATCTACGCCTGCATTCGGGATATCGTCCGTTTCTTCAAGAGCGGCGCTGTGCCGGAGGATGCGCCGACGTGGGCGGAGCGTGCCGTCTGGTGGGTTCAGGACGAGCTGGCAGAGATCGCCTCGCTGGATGACCGTGGCAAAGTGCGGTTCTTCCTTTTCCGCGTCGGCGGCGTCGCTTTGGCCGCTCTGGGGCTGGTGCTGATCGTTCGGGATTCCATCGTGCTGGGCACGATGCTGCTCATCGGCGGGCTGGCGCTGTGCGTCTCCGCCTCGCCGCAGAGCGTCAACCGCAACAGCCCGGATATCAAAATGCTGGCCTGTCCCGAAGGGGTGACGGCGGAATCCATCTGCAACGCCTTTGCGGATGTGGATACCCCGCTGGGCAAGCCTTACATGGGGAAAATCAAAACCATTTCCAGCGACGCGGCCATCTGGGGGCCGAACGTCGGCGGCGAATATATCTATCTCTATGCGAGCAAAAACAGACGCTATCTGCATCTCAGCTCGAACGCTATTCCCGAATGGATCACCTCCGGCACGCCCGACGGCCAAAAGAAAGACGAGCCGCTGGACATGCCTGAGCTGCTCGCCGATCTATGCGATTGCATTGAAAACTATTTGAAGACGGGGAACGTGGAGGGCGTCGGGAATGTCGGAAACATTGGCGTTCCGCCCCAAACCCCGCCAGAAACCTGAGGTTCCCGGATTTCCCGTTTCGGACTGCTGACGCAGTCCATTTTTTTACGCATGAAGAAATTGCGTAAAGTCTGCCCGCGTGTATAAAGCTTTAAGGCTTTACGGACTGCGGCGGAAAAACCGGCGGGTTCAGCCCGCTTTCATTCATTCTTTCCGCAATTTCCGCCAGCTTCTGCCGAATGGGCAGTCTCTGCGGGCAGGCGCGTTCGCACTTGCCGCATTTTTTACAGGCCGTCGCCCGCGCGCCTTCGTCGATGAAATTCCAGCCGGATTTGAGCGCGCACTCGTTGCTGTACATTTCATAGTCGTTCATCAGCTTGAAATTGCGCGGGATATCCACGCCAAACGGGCAGGGCATGCAGTATTTGCAGCCCGTGCAGCCGACAAAAACCCGCTGCTTGAGCGCCGCGCGCACATCCTCGATCACGGCCAGCTCCCTTTCGCCCAGCGGCTCAAGATGGCTGAACGTGGCGAGGTTATCCGCAACCTGATCCTCTTCCGTCATGCCGGAGAGGATGATCTTGCAGTTGTTCAGGCTGGCCACCCAGCGCATGGCCCACGAGGCGACCGACCAATCCGGGTGCGCGGCTTTAAACTTGGCGGCGATGTCGTCGCTGATCGTCGCCAGACTGCCGCCCTTCACGGGCTCCATCACGATGATCGGCACGCCGAGCTTCTCCGCCAGCGCATAGCCGCGCATGCCCGCCTGAATCTCCTGATCCATATAGTTAAACTGAATCTGGCAGAAATCCCAGTCGCGCGCGGTCAGAATCGTTTCAAACTCTTCATACGAACCGTGGAACGAGAAACCGAAGTGGCGGATGCGCCCCGCTTTCTGCATCTCCAGCAGGAAATCGACAATGCCCATCTCCTGCGCCTGCTTCCAGCGCTCGCCGTTGACGCCGTGAAGCAGGTAAAAATCCACGTAATCCGTTTGCAGCGCGGCCAGCTGACCCTCGAAGATCTCTTTCGCGTGGTCCAGCGATTCGACGATGCTCATCGGCATCTTCGTCGCCAGATAAAACGTGTCGCGCGGATAGCGCTTCATCGCGCGCCCCAAAAACGCTTCGCCGGTGTGCTGATGGTAAAAATACGCCGTGTCGTAATACGTCACGCCCGCCTTGTACGCCGTATCCAGCATCGCCGCCGCGCGCGGCTCATCGATTTTGCCCTCCGCCGTCAGCGGAAAACGCATGCAGCCAAAACCCAGACGCGAGACGCGCACGCCCAGCTTATCCAAAGTGCTGTATTCCATGGTCGTTCCTCCTGTGTGCCTACCGTCCTGTCGCAGATTGAAAGAACGGACGGCCAACGGCCGCCCCTTCGTCTGTTTCAAATTTCGCATTGCTATTGCGAAGCAATAGAGGATATGGGAAGTCCAGAAACCTCAGGTTTCTGGCAGGGTTTGGGACGGAGTCCCAAACGTCCCCATCCGATCAGTAATTCTCCGCGCGAACCTCAAAATAGCTCTGCGGATGCGCGCAGACCGGGCAGACCTCCGGCGCTTTCTTGCCCATCACCAGATGGCCGCAGTTGCGGCACTCCCACATCGTCATTTCGCCCTTCTCAAAGACTTGCTGCATTTCCAGATTCTTGAGCAGCGCGCGGTAGCGCTCTTCGTGGTGCTTCTCGATCTCGCCGACCATGCGGAATTTCGCCGCCAGCGCCTTGAAGCCCTCTTCCTCCGCCTCGCGGGCAAACTGCGCGTACATGTCCGTCCATTCGTAATTCTCGCCCTCGGCCGCCGCCGCGAGGTTCTGCGCCGTGTCGCCCAATTCGCCCAGCGCCTTGAACCACATCTTCGCGTGCTCCTTCTCGTTGTCGGCCGTCTTGAGGAAGATCGCGGCGATCTGCTCGTATCCTTCCTTCTTCGCTACGGACGCAAAATAGGTGTACTTGTTGCGCGCCTGAGACTCGCCCGCAAACGCGGTCATCAGGTTCTTTTCGGTCTTGCTGCCTTTGAGTTCCATATTCGTTTCCTCCCTGTTTTTTGACGTTCTCTTTCGGCTTGATGCGCCAAGTTGATTCTATTATACCACAGAAAGCGCACAATTTCACTCGTTAAAAATGCGGTTTGTTTTTTTGCGGAAACGCATATCAAACGCCTCCCTCTTGGAGGGAGGTGACACGACGAAGTCGTGACGGAAGGAATCAAAAAAACGCCTTCCCGAAGGAAAGCGCTTCAAAAAGTTAAGCCTTCTGCTTCTCCCACGGCCCGCGGCGATAGAAGAGCACGGACAGCACCATCGCGATCGTCCAGCCGATCGGCCATGCGCACCACACGCCCGTCACGCCCAGCACCTTGGAAAGGCCGATGGCCAGCCCGACGCGCAGAATCAAATCCGTGAACGTCGCAACCATGAATTCTTTCATCAGCCCCGCACCGCGCAGCACGCCGTCGGAAACCAGCTTGCAGGAAACCAAGAAGTAGAACGGCGACACAATCCGCAGGAACTGCACGCCGGAGGCCATCGCGGCTTCGCTCGGCTCGTTCATGAAGATATTCACCAGCATGCGTCCGCCCAGCAGATACAGCGCGACAATCGGCAGGCAGAGCATCCACACCAGCTTCAGACCCGCGCGGAAGCCGTCGCGCACGCGATCCATCTTGCTTGCGCCGATGTTCTGCGCCGTGAAGTTGGAAATGCCGTTGCCCAGCGTCGTCAGCGAGGTAATCACGAGGTTATTGAGCTTGACGGAGGCGGAGTAGCCCGCCATCACGCTCGAACCGAACGAATTGATCACGCCCTGAATGACGATGTTGCCCACGGAGATGAAGCTCTGCTGCAAAATGCTCGGCACGGCGATTACCGCAATGCGGCAAAACAGTGGAAAGGAGAAAATCGCGCTCTTTTCCTCGGTCTCCACGCTCTTCAGGCGGCGCAGCACAAACAGCACCGCGAGCACGCAGCTCACGCCCTGACACAGGAACGTTGCCCACGCCACGCCGGCCACACCCATCTTGAACGCGGTGACGAACAGGATATCCATGAAGATGTTGCTCGTCGAGGATGCGGCCAGAAAGATGAACGGCGTTTTGGAATCGCCCAGCGCGGAGAAAATGCCCGTCGCCACGTTGTAGAAGAACACGAACGGCAGACCCATGATGTAGATATCCAGATACAATTTGGAATCCGCAAACACGTTTTCCGGCGTATTGATCAGACGCAGCATGCCGTTGCAGCCCAGCGTGCCCGCCAGCATCAGCAGCGCGCACAGCACCGCGCTGGCGATAAACGTCGTATAGACCGCCGTCTTCATTTCGCCCAGTTTTTTCGCGCCGAAGAGCTGAGAGACGATGACCGAGCAGCCGATGTTGCAGCCGAACGCAAACGCGATGAAGATCAGTGTGATTTCATAGCTGTTGCCGACGGCAGCCAGCGCGTTTTCGCCGATGAATTTGCCCGCGACAAAGCTGTCCGCGATGTTGTAAAGCTGCTGAAAGATGATGCTGCCGAAAAGCGGCAGGCAGAATTTCCAAAGTACCTTCGCCGGATCGCCGACCGTCAAATCCTTATTCATGGCTGTTCCCCTTCTGTAAGCTTTCGCAAAGCAGATCCACGCATCCGTCCACGCCGTAATGGCTGCTGGAAAGCATCACATCATAGCTTTCCGGATCGCCCCACTGCGTATCGGCGTAAAAATCGAAATAGCGCTTACGCATGCGGTCCATCTTGCGCATCCGCGCGCGGGCCTCGCGTTCATCAAGCCCGTTGCGCCTGGCAATGCGCGCCACGCGATCCGCCTCATCCGCGTAGATGAAGACAGAAAGCACGTTTTTCCGATCTCTCAGAATCGACGACGCGCAGCGGCCGATGATGACGCATCCGCCCTTGGCCGCCGTGTCCAGAATGGCCTTTTTCTCCGCGTCGTAGACAAGCTGGCTCTGGGAATAAAACGCGCCGCCGATACTCGCGCTGTCCGCAAACACGTTGCCGGAAAGGAATGCGCTGGCACTGACGGGCTTTTCATCCTGCCGCTCAACCTCTCCGAGCGAAACGCCGCCCTCTTTCGCCGCCTGCTTGAGCAGCAGTTTATCGTAACAGGTCACGCCCAGCCGCTTTGCCAGCTTTTCGCCGACCTCGCGTCCGCCGCTTCCGTATTGTCTGCCGATGCAAATGATCATATCGTTCATATCCATTTCCTCCTGTCCAAACGCAAGGCTTGACAACGCTCAACGCTCCGACTATACTACAAATACGTCGATATGAAAAATATATAAATGATATTCTGAATATATCCAAAACGCATGAAGGAGTTTCCCCATGATCGTCAGCTATGACGCTTACCGCGTATTTTATACCGTCGCGCGGTTCGGCAGCTTCACCAAAGCAGCCAGTGTGCTGCTTGCCAGCCAGCCCAACCTCACCCGAACAATCCGCAATCTGGAATCTGCGCTGGGCTGCACGCTCTTTGTGCGCAGCAACCGCGGCGTATCGCTCACGCCGGAGGGCGAAAAGCTGTTTGCGCGCGTCTCCGTCGCCTGCGAACAAATTCAGGCGGGCGAAGAAGAGCTGGCCAGCGACCGCAGTCTGCAAAGCGGCGTGGTTTCCATCGGCGCGAGCGAAACGGCGCTGCACGGCTTTCTCCTGCCCGTGCTGGGCGCGTTTCATCGGGCGTATCCGGGCATTCGTCTGCGCATTTCCAACCATTCCACGCCGCAGGCGCTTGCTGCGCTGAGAAACGGTTTGGTGGATGTGGCCGTCGTCACCTCGCCCACGGAGGATACGAGCGGCCTGCACATCGAGCCGCTGGGGCAATTTGAGGAAGTGCCGGTCTGCGGCCCGTCCCTGATGCGTCTATGCGGGCAGAAGCTGACGCTGTCCGATCTGGCGGCCTATCCGTTCATCAGTCTGGGGCACGAAACGGCAAGCTATGCCTTCGCATACAACCTGTTTGCCGAAAACGGCATCGCGTTTTCTCCGGATATTGAGGTTGCCACGTCCGACCAGATTCTCCCTCTCGTGCGGCAGGATCTCGGCATGGCGTTTCTGCCGGAAGCGTTTGCCGCGCCTGCGCTGCAAGCGCAGGAAATCGGACGGCTGACCCTTTCGGAAACCATTCCGCCCCGCCATCTGCTGATGGCCCGCCGCAGCGGGCAGGCTTTGAGCATTGCCGCAAAAGCGCTGGAAACGATGATTTTGGGGTGACGTTTTTGGGGAAAACGTTGGGTTACGTTGGGGCTTTGCCCCAAACCCCACCAAGAACCTGAGGTTCTTGGATTTCCCTCCTTGGACTGCTATCGCAGTCCATTCTTTTTTTCTATTTATTGCGAAGCAATAAATAAAGCGGGAGGTGCAGGAACCTCAGGTTCCTGCCGGAGTTTGAGGCGGAGCCTCAAGCGTTCCCCTCGTTCCCCTCGTTCCCCTCGTTCCCCTCGTTCCCCCCGTTCCCTTCGTCCTCTTCGCAAAACGCCATCAGAAGCGCCATTGCCAATAAGTCTGCGCAGCCGCCGGGGCTGATCCCCGCCGCGCTCATGCGCACATCCCAATCGGCCAGCCGTTCTTTCAGTCGGCCGATTTTTTGTTGAAGCTCGTCTGCTTCCAACGCGCGCACAATTTCGCCGTCCAACGCCTGCGCTTCGCCGCGCATCGCCGCCGCGCCGTCCTCTCCGCCGCGCCGAACGGCGTTCGTATCCTGGGTACTGGCCATCAGCGCGACCAGCGCGCAAAGCGCCGCGTCGTTGAGCGGCAGCCCGGCGAACAGCCCCGCTTCGAGTCTCGGCAGAGCGATTTCGCGCACACTGGCAAACCCGCCCGCCGCTTCCGCGCGAACGCCGCCAATGCCCGCTTTTTGGTAAATCGTTTCGCCGAAAGTACGCGCCTGTCCGGCCTTCGCCGCCTCCAGCTCTTTGTGCATCTGCGCGCCCGTCATCGCGCCGCAGCGCATCAGCGTTTCATGCACATCGAGCGGAGCGCCGTAACCCATGCCCAGCGACGCGCACGCAATGCCCAGCGAAAAGATCGCGCCCTTGTGCGTGTTCACGCCACCCGTCGCGCGGCGCATCGCGTCCTCCGCCAAAAGCCCCGGTACGCGAAGCGCGTCGAAGCACGCCGTCGCGTCCCCGCCCCGGTGCGCAAGGCCAATCCGCGCACAGTTTTCAAAATAGGGCCGAAGCGCGCACGCGCTGTGGATGAAGGTGAACACATCCATATCGTTGTGCGCGCCCGCGTTGTGTCTGTCCACCAGACCGGGCTTGGGCGTAACCGCCACCTCGCAGAGCAGCGCGCGCTGCGCGTTTTCCGCCGTTCGCGCAGCGAACGCCGCCTCAAAATGCGCGTCGATCATCGCGTTTGCCCGCTCAAAGAGCGCGTCCACGCTGTGCGCGCGGCTTCTCGCGCAGACGGGCGCGGGCTTGTCGCAGAGCAGACAGCGCCGTGCAGGCAGGCCGATATCTGTCCGCGAAATCTTGCCGCCGTCCGGCGCGATGACGTCGATATCCAGCAGCCGCCCCAGCTCTTCTCCGTCTTCCAGCGCGCAGAGCCGTTTCTTGACGGCCTTCGCTTCCGCGCGCACGCAGATCATCGCTTCCGGCCCGGTCTTTTCATGAATGGCCGCGTCAAACAGCGTCTCATACGGCGCAAGTACCGCTTTCACCTGCGCCACGCCCCACGCGAACGCCCGCTCGATGTTCTCCGTCCGCTTGACAGGCCCGGCGATGTTCATACATAAACACACCACTGCCGCGCCGGGATAACGCGCCAGCAGCGTCCGCTGCGCCTGCGCGCGCGCCTCCCGCGCGTTCATCATATCCGGCACCGTCACCCGTTCGGCCATTGTTTTGCCCTCCAAATGTTTCATTCCTCCGTATTTTATCAGAATTGCTTTCTGCGCGCAAGCCGCCCGCTTCCTCTATCTCTTTTCAGCGTTTCATGGTATAATCCCCTTATCAAGTTGATTTCAGGAGTTACCGCCATGATGGATGAATATTTCGCCGTTCCGATTTCCCCGACGAACAAGCGCGCGCGGGCGCAGATGGACGCGCTGCTTGAGCGCGAGGGCATCGAGCGTGACCGCAATTTAACCTATTCCGCCGCCATTTATGATGACGACGGACAGATGATCGCCACAGGCTCGCTGTTTGAAAACACGCTGCGCTGTCTCGCCGTGGACGGCGCGCACCGCGGCGAAGGGCTGATAGCCGTGATCGTCGCGCATCTGGTTCAGGCGCAGCTTGAACGCGGCAATACGCACCTGTTTCTGTATACAAAAATCGACAGCGCAAAATTCTTTGCGCCGCTGGGCTTTACTGAAATTGCGCGCGTGGACGGCCGTCTCGTGTTCATGGAAAACCGCCGCGACGGTTTCGCCCGCTATCTGAAAAGCCTCGCGCCTTACGCAGGCGAACGTCCCGGCGCGTCGCTGGTGATGAACGCCAATCCCTTTACGCTCGGCCACGCGGCGCTGGCGGAGCGCGCGGCGAGGGAAAACGAGCGCGTTGTGCTGTTTGTGCTCAGCGAAGACCGCTCGCTCGTGCCTTACAAAGACAGGCTGGCGATGGTCAAAGCCGCATGCGCAAAGTATGACAACGTTTCCGTCGTGTCTTCCGGAAGCTACATGATTTCGTCAGCAACGTTTCCTTCGTACTTCTTGAAGGATGCGGATATCGTCACCCGCACCCACGCCGAGCTGGACGCCACGCTGTTTACCCGCATCGCGGCCGCACTCAACCTGACGCGGCGCTACGTCGGCGAAGAGCCGTTCTCCCACACGACCAGCCTGTACAACGAAGCGCTTGCCGAAGTTTTGCCCAAGGCGGGCATTGAGCTGGCCGTCATCCCCCGCGCACAGGCGCAGGGCGAGGCCATCAGCGCGTCGCACGTCCGCCAGCTCATCCATGACGGACAGATTGAAGCCATTCGGCCGCTTGTGCCGGAAACGACGTATGCCTATCTGACCAGCGACGCGGGACAAAACGCCGTGAAACGGATTCAGGCCTCGGATGATGTGATTCACCACTGAGGAAACGCTTTTGGGGCTTTAACCCGCCCTTCCGCCAAGAACCTGAGGTTCTTGGATTTCCCTTTTCATATTCAATCCATTCAATCCGTTTTAAAAAGGGAGACCGTTTTTCGCGGTCTCCCTTTCTTATTATGCCGTTCTTTTTCCGCGTGTACGCGTGCCGCATGTTTCAGCAAACTCAGGCGGAAAAGCCGCAGGCATGGCCTGCTTATTTCGCGGGCGTGATGACTTCCTTGCCGCCCATGTACGGACGCAGCGGCGCGGGAATGCGCACGGAGCCATCCTCGTTGAGATTGTTCTCCAGGAACGCAATCAGCATGCGGGGCGGCGCCACACAGGTGTTGTTGAGCGTGTGGGCGAAATACTTGCTGCCGTCCTTGCCCTTGATGCGGATGCCCAGACGGCGCGCCTGCGCGTCGCCCAGCGTGGAGCAGCTGCCCACCTCGAAATACTTCTTCTGGCGCGGGCTCCATGCCTCGACGTCGCAGCTCTTAACTTTCAGGTCGGCCAGATCGCCGGAGCAGCATTCCAGCGTGCGAACCGGAATATCCAGCGAACGGAAGTAATCAACGGTGTTCTGCCAGAGGCGGTTATACCACATCATGGAATCCTCCGGCTTGCAGACGACGATCATCTCCTGCTTCTCGAACTGATGGATGCGGTACACGCCGCGCTCTTCGATGCCGTGCGCGCCGACTTCCTTGCGGAAGCACGGAGAATAGCTGGTCAGCGTCTGCGGCAGCTCGTCCTCGGTGAGGATGGTGTCGATGAATTTGCCGATCATGGAATGCTCGGACGTGCCGATGAGGTAGAGATCCTCGCCCTCGATCTTATACATCATGTTCTCCATCTCGGCGAAGCTCATCACGCCCGTGACCACGCCGCCGCGGATCATGTACGGCGGAATGTAGTAGGTAAAGCCGCGGTCGATCATGAAGTCGCGCGCATAGGACAGGCAGGCGCTGTGCAGGCGCGCGATGTCGCCTTTGAGGTAGTAGAAGCCGTTGCCGGAGGTGCGGCGCGCGGAATCGATGTCGATGCCGTTCAGCTTCTCCATGATATCCACATGATACGGCACCTCAAAATCCGGCACAAACGGCTCGCCGAAGCGCTCGATTTCAACGTTCTCGCTGTCATCCTTGCCGATCGGCACGCTCGGATCGATGATCTGCGGGATGACCTGCATGCGCTTCTTGATCTCGGCGGCATATTCCTCTTCCAGCTGTTCCAGATGCGCCAGCTCGTCGGCCATCTCGTTGACCTTCGCCTTGGTCGCCTCGGCCTCATCCTTCTTTCCCTGCTTCATCAGGCCGCCGATTTCCTTGGAGAGCACTTTGCGCTGGTTGCGCAGGCTGTCGGCCTGCTGCATGGCCTCGCGGTTCTTGCGGTCCAGCTCGATCACCTCGTCAACGAGGGGGAGCTTGCTGTCCTGAAACTTCTTCTTGATGTTTTCGCGCACGACGTCCGGCGTCTTGCGGATCAGATTGATATCGATCACGACAGTTCTTCCTTTCTTCTCTACGGGGCATGCCCCGAAAATTTGCACGCCAAAATAAAAGGAGCGCTCCTTCCGCATGGGACGAAGTGCTCCGCGTTGCCACCCAAATTGCCATTTTCATGGCCTCTCTTGACGGATAAGGGCCGTCTGCCCGCGGGCTCGTCACCCGCGGCATGGAAAGAGCGGATCAACCGTGCCCCGCGCCATCTCGCACCGCCCGACGGCTCTCTTGAGCGGAAAAACCGGTCTGTTCTCTTTCTGCGCCCGAAGGCGCGCCGATGTATGCGGATATTATAGCCCAAAGCACGGGTTTTTGCAACTAGAATTTTTACAGCGCAAACATCTTAACCGCCATTGCGGCCGTCAGCGTCAGGCCGATCAGCGCAACGAAACGCCGCGCGCTTCTTTGTCAAGCGATTTGTTTTTCGTGCAAAAAAAACGTCGTTTGTGCAAAATCGCTTGCGTTTTATTTTGCCTTTGCTATAATAGAATTAAATGACATAGTTTTTGCTTATTAGGGGGGATTGTTTTGAAAAAACATCGTCTGCTTCTGATCGCGCTTGTGCTGGCACTTGCATTTTGCATGCAGCTGCCCGCTTCTGCGCTGGCCGCGTCTAAAATCACGCTCAAAAGCGGCGCGGCCGCGCCGTCCACCATCTACGCCTTGCACAGCTACCCGCTCAAGGTGGCCGGCACAAAAGTCAAGTGGTATTCCAGCAACAAAAACATCGCCTCCATCGGCCAGGCCACGGGCAAACTGAAGCCCGTCGCCCCCGGCCAAGTGAAGATTACGGCCAAGAGCATCAACTCGGGCAAGGCCGTTGCGACCAAAACGTTCAAGGTGCTGCTGCGCGCCACGGACGTTTCCGTCTCGCCAAGCGAACTGACGCTTTCCGTCGGCGAAACGGCGACGCTCGCCGCGACGCTCACGCCGAGCAACAGCACAGACGTGGTTCGCTTTTATTCCGACGACAAAGACATCGCCACCGTCGGCCTGAGCAGCGGCAAGGTCACGGGCAAAAAAGCCGGCGAAACGACCATTACCGTCTATGCCAAAGCGACTAAGGCAACGGCCAACAGCAGCAAATACAACAAAGTCGCCAAAGTGAAGGTCACGGTCACGAAAGCCGAGCCCGTGCCGACCCCCACGCCGAATCTGACCGGCGTTTTCGGCGGGCTGCGCGCGTCCGTCTCCACGACGGCCGCGACGATGCTGAATGAAGGCGAGAGCTTTTCCGTCGATATTACCCCCGTTGACAAGGCGGGCAATCCCATGTCCATGGGCGATATGACTGTGAATCCCCGTCTTGTTGTCGGCGGAAACGCCACGCTCAAATCCGGCTCATTCAACGTGAATGAAACCCTCTCCGGCGGCGGCGCTTCCATCCGCGTCATTCCGACGTCAACGGGCTATCGAATCGATGTGACGGGCGGCAGCGAGAGGTGCGTGTACATCGTGGTGCTCTCCGTCCCCCATCCCACCGAGCCGCGCAACGGCAACATCGCCTCCGTGCGCGTGGCTTTCCAGATGACGGGCAAACCCATCCCCAAGCCGACGCATACGCTGACCGCTGGGGACGGCTTTGGCAACGTCCTTTTCACCCAGACCAACGAGGAAGGCGCGGCGCTGCGTCTGTCCGCCCCGACCCTCGACGGCTACACCTTTACGGGGTGGACTTTCGCCACGGCGGGCGGCACGGACCTCGGTCAGCTCGCCATTATGCCTGCCTGCGACGTGACGGCCACCGCCCAATGGACGCCAATCGTCACGCCAGAACCGGTCTATACCCTCTATATGGATTCTGGCTATGAAGGGGGAACCCTTCGCAGGCGGCGGCTCAAGGCAGGCGCGCGCATCGCGGCTCTGCCAAGGCTGACGCGCGACGGCTACGATTTCCTCGGCTGGACCTATGACGGCGGCCGTGTGCCGCGCTATATGCCAAGCGGCAATATCACGCTGACGGCTCAGTGGGCGCGCAGCGCCGCAACGCCGACTCCTACTCCGACCCCGACGCCTACCCCGACGCCTACCCCGACCCCCACGCCGACGCCTACCCCCACCCCCCCGGGCACCCCCCCACCCCCCCCCG
>JABLTR010067012.1_pt1 | contig 66771 bp, 68 predicted proteins | sample 7160071 | NCBI WGS metagenome assembly JABLTR01 (sample SAMN14651230, study PRJNA627086) | human gut metagenome | isolation source: feces | host: Homo sapiens | reverse complement strand
GTGGGCCAGCGGCTGCTGGCGGGCGCTTTGGGCGTGCCGGTGGCTGTGATGGAGACCGCCGGCGAGGGCGGCCCCTGGGGCATGGCCCTGCTGGCTGCCTACCGGAAGAACCGCGCCCAGGGGGAGACCTTGCCCCAGTACCTGGAGCAGAGGGTCTTTGCCGGCGCCGCCGGGGACTGCGTAGAGCCCAACCCCGCCGACCGCGAGGGCTTCCAGCGGTACATCGCCCGGTATCGGGCAGGCCTGGCCGTGGAAAAGGAAGCCGGGAAAGCGCTGCAATAAACTCCATAAGCAAGACGAAAAGCCCTCCCGGCCTGGGAGGGCTTTTTCTCGCGTCACCACCGGGGATTTTTCCTTGCGCCCGGGGCTTGTTCTGCGCTATAATGGGGACTATCGTGTACAAAGGAGGCGTTCCCATGAACGAGAAAGAAGTGGCGGAGATTCGCCGGCGCTTTAAGCCGGAGAAAAGCGCCGTCACCCATGTGCGGGGGTGCTACGTCAGCGCCCAGGGGGAGGTGGTCTCCCACTTTGACCAGTCCTTGGCCCTGATGCCCCAGGAGGAAGGGGAAAACCTGATGAACCTGCTGCGCAAGACGCTGTCCGGGGGCCTGGGCCGCAACTTGCTGAACCTGTCCTTCTCCACCGCCCAGGTGGTGGACAGCCCCGAGCACAAGCTGCTGATGGCGCTGCGGGACTCCCAGCTGCAGGACCAGGGCGCGGTGGAAGCCTTTTTCCAGCAGGTGGCGGCCAGCTTCCGCCTGGAGGACATGGGCTATTTGATTTTGCTGGCCTACGACTCCTACGACGTGCCCTACCGGGGAAAGGACGGCGGCTCTTTGGAGGACGCCTCGGAGACGGTGTACTCCTACATTTTGTGCAGCCTGTGCCCGGTGAAGGAGACAAAGCCGGTGCTCAGCTACCGGGTGCCGGAGAACCTTTTCCGCAACCGGGAGGTGGACTGGGTCATCGCCCCGCCAGAGGCCGGGTTCCTGTTCCCCGCCTTTGACGACCGGTGCGCCAACCTGTACGAGGCCCTCTACTACACCAAGAACACAGGGGAGAGCCACCAAGAGCTGGTGGACACGCTGTTCCGCCAGGAGCTGCCCCCGCCCGCCGACGTGCAGAAGGAGACCTTCCAGTCCTTGCTGACGGAGACTCTGGGGGAGGATTGCAGCCTGGACGTGGTGCAGTCTGTCCAAAGCCGCCTGGTGGGCATGATGGCCCAGCACAAGGAGGACAAGGACCCCGAGCCCCTGGTGCTCTCCAAAGGCGCCCTGGATATGGTGCTCTCCACCAGCGGCGTGGAGGAGGAGCACCGGGAGGCCTTTTCCCAACGCTTTGAGGAAGCCTTTGGCCCAGACGCCCGGCTCGCCCCCCAGAACCTGGTGGACAAGCGCAAGCTGGAGGTGCGCACCCCAGACGTGAAAATCCAGGTGGACCCCCAGCGCGGCGACTTGGTGGAGACCCGCATCATCGACGGGGTGGGGTATGTGCTCATCCGGGCCGAGGGCGGCGTGGAGGTCAACGGCGTGCCCGTGCGCTTCTCCCAGGAGGATTAAAGCTTCTTCCCCAGCAGCAGCCGGGCGCCCTGCTCCGCCAGCACGCCAAATCCACGGCGCTGGTACAGGCGGCGGGCGCCGTGGTTGTCCCGCTCCACGTGGAGGTGGATTTCCCCCAGCCCCAACGCGGCGGCATACTCCTCCGCCATGTCCAGCAGGCGGGAGCCTATGCCCTGGCCCCGGCAGGCCGCCGTGACGGAAAAGTCATCCAGGTATAGAAAGGGAGGCTTCCCCTCCCGGTGGCTCTCCAAGGAGAGAAAGCCCACCACCGCCCCGGCCTGCTCCGCCACCAAAATCTCGTCCTCCCCGCCGGTGAAAAAGCGGCCCACATACCCGGCGGGATATCCCTCTACCTCCTGGGTGTGGAAAATGGTCCGCAGCATCTCCACAAACAGCCGGCGGATGGCGGCCTTGTCCCCGGCGGTGGCCACGCGAAATACAGTGTCCATGACAGTCGCTCCTTTTGGATGTTTCCCCCAGTATACCGGGAAAAGTATCCCCTGGCAAGAGGCAGTTTCCCCGTGAGGCCAAGCCGTGTAAGAAGGAAAGCAAATGGCCCGCCGCGCTTTTTTTTGTTTTTCCGGCAAGAGCAGGCCAGCGGTAGGAGAGCCCGACCCAAAAACCCCGACACCGCCCAAAAATGCGGACACAAACCTGCCGTATCCCGCAAAGTAAAGGCGCGTCAAGCGCCGCCCCGCGACGTAAAAGTTCTCTGCCTTCTTTCTTTCAAGAACAAGCCAGCGGGAGGAGAGCCCGAGCCAAAAGCCCCGGCACTGCCAAAAACCGCGGACACAAATCCGCCGTATCCCGCAAAGTAAAGGCGCGCTAAGCGCCGTCCCGCGACGTAAAAGTTCTTTGCCTTTTTCCGGCAAGAACAGGCCAGCGGGAGGGGAGCCCGAGCCAAAAGCCCCGGCACCGCCAGAACCCGCGGACACAAATTCGCCGTATCCCACAAGGTAAAGGCGCGTCAAGCGCCGTCCTGCGACGTAAAAGTTCTCTGCCTTCTTTCTTTCAAGAACAAGCCAGCGGGAGGAGAGCCCGAGCCAAAAGCCCCGGCACCGCCCAAAAACGCGGACACAAATCCGCCGTATCCCGCAAAGTAAAGGCGCGTCAAGCGCCGCCCCGCGACATAAAAGTTCTTTGCCTTTTTCCGGCAAGAACAGGCCAGCGGTAGGAGAGCCCGAGCCAAAAGCCCCGGCACTGCCAAAAACCGCGGACACAAATCCGGTGTATCCCGCAAAGTAAAGGCGCGTCAAGCGCCGTCCCGCGACATAATAGTTCTTTGCCTTCTTCCTTTCAAGAACAAACTAGAGGTAGGAGAATCCAAGCAAAAAGCCCCGACGCCGCCCAAAAACGCGGACACAAACCTGCCGTATCCCGCAAAGTAAAGGCGCGCTAAGCGCCGCCCCGCGACATAAAAGTTCTTTGCCTTCTTTCTTTCAAGAAAGAAGGTTGACAAGGGGGAAAAATACAGCTATACTTTAAATAGTCATGGGATAGAGGCCGTATGGCCTCCATGCAAATATGTCGTGGCTGCCCCTGGAAGGGCGGGAGCTTTTCTGGGCTGGGCCGCGGGCTTTGTCGTTATTGATTGAGTTAAAAGCTCAATTTTATAAGTTGGTCACTTTATAACCAGCGCCCTGTGCGCATCAACTTGTAAAAGGTCAATAAGCGTGGTAAAAGTGAGTTTATTTGCACTGGAGACCAAGATGGACGCCTTCCGCGGGCAGCCCTAAAAAGGGGCGCGCGGGTTGCTCCCGGACGCTTTTTTAAAAAACCATGGATTTTACAGGCGGTGCGCGAACAGCGCACCGTTTTTTCATTTTCTATCGAAAAGAGGTATGGGGTATGGGAGAAAAATTGCGCCTCTATGGGTTCAACAATTTGACAAAGGCCCTCAGTTTTAACATTTATGACGTGTGTTACGCCAAAACGCCCCGGGAGCAGCGGGACTATATCGCCTATATCGACGAGCAGTATAACTCTGAGCGCCTGACCAATATCCTCACCACCCTGACGGATATGATTGGCGCCAAGGTGCTGAATATCGCCCGGCAGGACTATGACCCCCAGGGGGCCTCTGTGACTATCCTCATCGCCGAGGGCTCGATGACCCCGGCGGGGGATACGGTGCTGGGCCACCTGGATAAGAGCCATGTCACGGTGCACACCTACCCCGAGTACCACCCCGAAACGTTCCTGGCCACCTTCCGGGTGGATATTGACGTGGCCACCTGCGGGGAAATCACGCCCCTGTCCACACTGGACTATTTGATTGGCTCCTTCGATTCGGACATCATCACCATGGACTACCGTGTGCGGGGCTTTACCCGGGACTTGGACGGCAAGAAGCTGTTCTTGGACCACGACGTGGTGTCCATCCAGCACTATATCGACCCGGAGATTTTGCGCCGGTATGACGCGGTGGACATCAATGTGTACGAGGCCAACCTGTTCCATACCAAGATGATGGTGAAGGACATCGATTTGCAGAACTACCTGTTCAATACGGACGTGTACGAGCTGCCGCCCAGAACCCGGCTGGAGATTATGCAGAACCTGCGCCGGGAGATGATTGAGATTTTCAGCGGCAGGAATATCTACTGAGAAAAGAGGAGAGCCACGCCGGAGGCGCGTAAAAGTTCTTTCGGCGGTTTTCTTCCAAGAAAACCGCGGCCTTACAAAGCAAGGCGCGGCTTTGCGGGAAAAGAGCGTGGGCCCAAGCCCGCGATAGGGCGCTGGGCCGGCTCCCGCCGTGCTCTCCGATGGGTCTCAGAAGACCGCGCCGGCGAGAAGACCCACATTTGTACGTTCGTGGCCGTTCGCCTGTATTTTCATTTTGCTATAGGGGGGATACCGATGCTTTCACAAGAGCGCGCCCCAATTTATGAGGCGCTTCAAGAATTTGAAAAACGCCGGGTGGTGCCCTTTGACGTCCCCGGCCATAAGCGGGGCAGGGGCAACCCGGAGCTGACCCAGCTGCTGGGGGAAAAGTGCGTCTCCATGGACGTCAACTCCATGAAGCCCCTGGACAACCTCTGCCACCCTGTCTCCGTCATCCGGGAGGCCGAGGAGCTGGCCGCCCAGGCCTTTGGCGCGGCCCACGCCTTTTTGATGGTGGGCGGCACCACCTCCGCGGTGCAGGCCATGATACTCTCCGTGGCCAAGCGGGGGGAGAAAATCATCCTGCCCCGGAACGTCCACCGCAGCGTCATGGGGGCCATGGTGCTCTGCGGCGCGGTGCCCGTCTATGTGGACCCTGCCTGCGACGACCGGCTGGGCATCCCCCTGGGCATGCGCCGGGAGGACGTGGAGAACGCCACTAAAAAACATCCCAACGCCAAGGCCGTGCTGGTGAACAACCCCACCTATTACGGCATCTGCTCGGACATCCAGGCCATCGCCAAAATGGCCCACGACCACGGCATGCTCTGCCTGGCCGACGAGGCCCACGGCACCCACTTCTACTTCAGCGACGAGCTGCCCATGTCCGCCATGGCTGCCGGCGCGGATATGGCGGCGGTGTCCATGCACAAGTCCGGCGGCAGCCTCACCCAGAGCAGCCTGCTCCTCTGTGGCCCCGCCATGCAGGAGGGCCACGTGCGGCAGATCATCAACCTGACCCAGACCACCTCCGGCTCCTATTTGCTGCTTTCCAGCTTGGATATCTCCCGGCGGAACCTGGCTTTGCGGGGCAGGGAGGCTTTCTCCCAGGTGGTGCGTTTGGCCGACTACGCCCGGGCGGAAATCAACCAGATTGGCGGGTACTACGCCTACTCCAAAGAGCTGGTAAACGGCGACAGCGTCTTTGATTTTGACAGGACCAAGCTCTCGGTAAACACCTTAAACGTGGGCCTGGCGGGCATTGAGGTCTACGACCTGCTGCGGGACGAGTACGACATCCAAATTGAGTTTGGCGACTTGGGCAACTTCTTGGCCTACCTGTCCATAGGGGACAGGCCCCGGGAGGTGGAGCGCCTGGTCAGCGCCCTGGCGGAGGTGCGCCGCCGCTTTGGCAAGCCGGACGCCGCCGGGCTTATGCGCCAGGAGTACATCGACCCCCAGGTGGTGCTCTCCCCCCAGGACGCCTTTTACGCGGAAAAGCAGAGCCTGCCCTTGGAGGAATCCGCCGGGCACGTGTGCAGCGAGTTTGTCATGTGCTACCCGCCGGGGATTCCCATCCTGGCACCGGGGGAGCGGATTACCCCCGAAATCGTGCGGTACATCCAGTACGCCAAGGAAAAGGGCTGCAGCATGACCGGCCCCGAGGACCCGGACATCCGCCGCCTGAATGTGTTGAAGGGAGTGTATTGACCCATGGAGTTTTGGTTTTCCGAAATGCACACGCCCCATGTCAAGCTGTCCATCCGGGTGGATAGGCAGCTGTACAGCGGGAAAAGCGAGTTCCAGCGCATCGATGTGTTCGATTCCCCGGAGTTTGGCCGGTTCCTCACCTTGGACGGCTACATGATGCTGACGGAAAAGGACGAGTTCATCTACCACGAGATGATTACCCACGTGCCCATGGCGGTGCACCCCCATGTGGAGAAGGTGCTGGTCATCGGCGCGGGGGACGGCGGCGTCATCCGGGAGCTGGTCCAGTATCAGGATTTGCAGCACATCGACATGGTGGAGATAGACCCCCTGGTGGTGGAGGTGTGCAAAAAGTACCTGCCCAAAACCGCCTGCCGCCTGGAGGACCCCCGGCTCACCATCCACTATGAGGACGGGCTGAAGTTCATCCGCTCCCGGCAGGAGGAGTACGACTTGATTATTGTGGATTCTACCGACCCCTTCGGCCCCGGCGAGGGCCTGTTCACCCGGGAGTTTTACGGCAACTGCTACAAGGCCTTAAAGGAGGACGGCATCCTCATCAACCAGCACGAGAGCCCCTTCTACCCCGGGGACGCCGCCGCCTGCCAGCGGGCCCACAAGAACATTGTGGAGAGCTTCCCCATCAGCAAGGTGTACCAGGCCCATATCCCCACCTACCCCTCGGGCCACTGGCTGTTTGGGTTTGCCAGCAAGAAATACCACCCTTTAAAAGATTTGGATGAGACGCGGTGGAACATGCGGGGCATCCCCTGCCGGTACTACACCACCACGCTGCACAAGGGCGCGTTCTACATCCCAGCCTATGTGGAGGAGCTTTTAAAACATGTTGAGAAAGAATATTGAGACCTTCCTTTCCTGCGGCAACGAGTGGCAGGAGGCGGGCACCGTCCTGTTTGGCGCGCCCTTTGATTCCACCACCTCCTACCGGCCGGGCTCCCGGTTTGGCAGCAGCGCCATCCGGCGGGAGTCCTACGGCATTGAGAGCTACAGCCCCTACCAGGACAAGGACTTGGAGGACATCGCCGTGTTCGACAGCGGCGACATCGAGCTGCCCCTGGGGGACGCCGCCCTCTCCCTGGCGCAGATCGAGGAGCGGGCCGCCGCCATTTTAGAAGCGGGCAAGCGGCCCTTCCTGCTGGGTGGCGAGCACCTGGTGACGCTGGGGGCCTTCCGGGCGGCCTTCGCCAAGTACCCGGATATCCGCATCCTCCACTTTGACGCCCACGCCGATTTGCGGGACGATTACCTGGGGGTGCAGCTCTCCCACGCCTGTGTGCTGCGCCGCTGCTGGGAGTTTGTGGGCGACGGCAAGATTTTCCAGTTCGGCATCCGCTCGGGAGATAGGGAGGAGTTCCGCTGGGGGGCTTCCCACGTGAATACCCACAAGTTCGACTTGCACGGCCTGGAGGAGCGGCTGGAGCAGCTGGGGGACACCCCGGTGTACTTCACCTTGGATCTGGACGTGCTGGACCCCAGCGTGTTCCCGGGCACCGGCACGCCGGAGCCTGGCGGCGTTTCCTTTGAGGAGCTGCGCAAGGCTGTCACGTTGGTGTGCCAGAAAGCCAATGTGGTGGCCTGCGACGTCAATGAGCTGAGCCCGCCCTACGACCAAAGCGGCGTCAGTACCATGGTGGCCTGTAAGATTGTCAGGGAAATGCTGTTGGCGCTGAACTAAAAGAAAACAACCGTGAAGCGGCGTAAAAGTTTCGCCAGCCTTTTCAAAGGCTGCGGGGTGTGGGGCAGCGCCCCACGACCGAAAGCAAAGCGCAGCTTTGCGGGAAAAGAGTGCAGCACCGCAGGCCGCACGGCGCGCAGCGCATAGGCCAAGGTGCGGCCGGTTTTCGCCGCTCTTTCCGGGAAGCTGGGCGGAAACCGTCCGGGCCCTTGTTTACAGGCCTGCGGCCCGGTATGACAACGGCCCTGGCTTTTTCCTCCCGGCTGCGCCGCAAGGGCAAGGCCGTAAGGCTCCGCCTTACCAACCGCCAGCTTTTTGAAAAAAGCTGGACCAAAAACTTTCACGCGCTTCGCGATATTCATTTCTAAATTTATTTTCATTACATTGTGCGCCGCGCGGGCGAGCCGACCTCTCGATGGAGAGAGCGAAGTGGAACGAGCGATAACGCGACTCGTCCCGTCCGGCCACGGACAAGGAGTGTTTCTCATGAGCAAAGTTCTCATCATCGGCTGCGGCGGTGTGGCCAACGTGGCCATCCGCAAGTGCTGCCAGTGCGATGACCTGTTCACCGACATCTGCATCGCCTCCCGCACCAAATCCAAGTGCGATGCCCTCAAGGCCGACCTGGAGGGCAAGACCAAGACCCGTATCACCACCGCCCAGGTGAACGCCGACGACGCATCCCAGGTGGCAGCCCTCATCCGGGAGTACCAGCCCGACCTGGTGATGAACATCGCCCTGCCCTACCAGGATTTGGCCATTATGGACGCCTGCCTGGAGTGCGGCGTCAACTACCTGGACACCGCCAACTACGAGCCCGAGGACCTTTCCGACCCCGCCTGGCGCACCAACTACGAGAAGCGCTGCAAGGAGGAGGGTTTCTCCGCCTACTTCGACTACTCCTACCAGTGGGCCTACAAGGAGAAGTTCGAGAAGGCCGGCCTCACCGCTTTGCTGGGCACCGGCTTTGACCCCGGCGTCACCCAGGCCTACTGCGCCTACGCCCAGAAGCACCTGTTCGACCAAATCGACACCATCGACATTCTGGACTGCAACGGCGGCGACCACGGCTATCCCTTCGCCACCAACTTCAACCCCGAGGTGAACCTCCGGGAGGTGTCCGCCCCCGGCTCCTACTGGGAGGATGGCCACTGGGTGGAGATCCCCGCCATGAGCATCAAGCGGGAGTACAACTTCGACCAGGTGGGCCAGAAGGATATGTACCTGCTCCACCACGAGGAGATCGAGAGCTTGGCCAAGAACATCCCCGGCGTGAAGCGCATCCGCTTCTTCATGACCTTCGGCCAGAGCTACCTCACCCACATGAAGTGTTTGGAAAACGTGGGCATGCTCTCCACCGAGCCTGTGGAGTTTGAGGGCCACAAGATTGTCCCCATCCAGTTCCTGAAGGCATTGCTGCCCGACCCGGCCACCTTGGGCCCCCGCACCGTGGGCAAGACCAACATCGGCTGCATCTTCACCGGCACGAAGGACGGCCAGGAGAAAAAGGCCTACATCTACAACGTGTGCGATCACCAGGAGTGCTACAAGGAAGTGGGCTCCCAGGCCATTTCCTACACCACCGGCGTGCCCGCCATGGTGGGCGCCATGATGCTGCTCACCGGCAAGTGGAACAAGCCCGGCGTCTACACCGTGGAGGAGTTCGACCCGGACCCCTACATGGACGCCCTGAACCAGTGGGGCCTGCCCTGGCAGATCGACGAGAACCCCGCGCTGGTAGACTGAGATGGCACAGCTGAACACCCCCTATTTCCTGGTGGACGAGGGGCTTTTGAAGAAAAATCTGGAGGTTCTCCGGCAGGTGCAGCAGGAGGCGGGCTGTAAAATCCTGCTGGCGCAAAAGGCCTTCTCCATGTTCGCCTGCTATCCCCTCATCAGCCAGTATTTGGCCGGCACCACCGCCAGCGGCCTGTATGAGGCCCGCCTGGGCCGGGAGGAATTCCCCGGGGAGGTGCACGTGTTTTCCCCCGCCTACCGGGAGGAGGAGTTCCAGGCGCTGCTGGGTCTGGCGGACCACTTTGTGTTCAACTCCCCCAGCCAGCTGCGCAAGTACGCCCAGCGGGCCAAGGAGGCTGGCAAACAGGTGGGCCTGCGCATCAATCCGGAGTGCTCCACCCAGGAGGGCCACGCCATCTACGACCCCTGCGCCCCCGGCTCCCGGCTGGGCACCACCCTGGCAAATTTCGACGAGAGCTTGCTGCCCTTGCTGGACGGCCTGCACTTCCACACGCTGTGCGAGCAGAACTCCGACGACTTGGAGACCACCGCCCACGCCTTTGAGGAGAAATTCGGCCAGTACCTGCCCCGGATGCGGTGGCTGAACCTGGGCGGCGGCCACCACATCACCCGGGCGGACTACGACATCCCCCGGCTGGTGCGGGTGGTGAAGTACTTCCGGGAGAAGTACGGCCTGGAGGTTTACCTGGAGCCCGGGGAGGCCGTGGTGTTAAACGCGGGCTTTTTGGTCTCCACCGTGCTGGAGATAGTCCACAACGGCATGGATATTGCCATTTTGGACACCTCCGCCGCCTGCCACATGCCCGACGTGCTGGAGATGCCTTACCGTCCGCCGGTGAAGGATTCCGGCAAGGCGGGGGAGAAGCCCTACACCTACCGCCTGACAGGGCCCACCTGCCTGGCCGGGGACGTCATCGGGGACTACTCCTTCGACCACCCCCTGGCAGAGGGCAGCCAAATCGTCCTGGAGGACATGGCGCTGTACACCATGGTCAAGACCAACACCTTCAACGGCATGCCCCTGCCAGCCATCGTCCTGCGCCATGAAGACGGCACGGAGGATGTGGTGAAGGAGTTTGGCTACGAGGACTTTAAGAGCCGGTTGAGCTAAACGGGAGGCGCCGCGAAGCGGAATAAAAGTTTTTTGGTCAAGCTTTTTTCCAAAAAAGCTTGCGGGTTGCAGGGCAGAGCCCTTCGGCCTTGCCCTTTACTGGCGCAGCCGGAAAGAAACCAGGGGCCAGGGCGCACGCCGCCGAAGGCGGATAGCCCGCAGCCCCGGCCGGCGGGACGGAAACTTTCCCCTTTGACAGAAGCTCACCTTGCGGAGTTTCCGCCTGTATCCAATAAAACAAAAGGACACCCAATTTCCTGGGTGTCCTTTTTTTGCGTGTGATAGAGGTGGCTTATCCCTTCAAAGACTCCACAATGGCGTCCTTCAAGGCGTCCAGCTGGGCCTTGCTGTCCTCTTTCAGGGAGGACTTCACCGTGACCACGGGCTCCAGCAGGGTGATGTTCTTCATGCTCTCCAGCTCGGCCTGGATGAGCTTGCCGGAGGCAGGGTTCCAGGTGCCGTTCTGGATGATGCCCACGGTGCGGTTCTGCACCAGCAGGGCCTCCATGTCGTGGATGAAGTTGTACATGGCGGGGTAGATGCTGTTGTTGTAGGTGGGGCAGGCCAGCACAATGTGGCTGCACCGGAACACCTCGGAAATCAAGGTGGAGACGTGGGTGCTGGATACGTCATACACGGCGATGTTCTTCACGCCGGCCTCCGCCAGGCCGTTGGCCAGCAGATTGGCGGCGTTCTCCGTGTTGCCGTACATGGAGGCGTAGCAGATGGCCACGGCCTTGTCCTCGGGCTCGTAGCGGCTCCACAGGTCGTACTTGCCCAGCAGGTAGCCCAAATCGCTGCGCCACACCGGCCCGTGCAGGGGGCAGATGGTGGCGATGTCCAACCCACCCAGCTTTTTCAAGGCCGCCTGGACCTGGGCGCCGTATTTGCCCACAATGTTGGAGTAGTAGCGGCGGGCGTCCTCCAGCCAATCCTTGTCGAAGTCCACCTCGTCGTTGAACAGGGCGCCGTCCACCGCGCCGAAGGTGCCGAAGGCGTCGGCGGAGAACAGGACCTTCTCGCTCTCCTCATAGCTGACCATCACCTCGGGCCAGTGGACCATGGGGGCGGTGTAGAAGCGCAGGGTGTGCTGGCCCAGCTCCAGGGCGTCGCCCTCCTTGACCACCAGGGCGTGGCTGTCCACGTCGAAGTCGTAGAACTGGCGAATCATCTGGAAGGTTTTGGCGTTGCCCACAATCTTCAGGTTGGGATAGTAGGGCAGCAGCATCTCAATGGTGGCGCAGTGGTCGGGCTCCATGTGGTTGACGATGAGGTAATCCAAGGGCTTGTCCCCCAACGTGGCCCGCACGTTCTGGATGAACTGCAGCGCGATGGAGGAGTCCACCGTGTCCAGCAAAGCGGTTTTCTCGTCCAAAATGACGTAGGAGTTGTAAGACACCCCCCGGGGGATGGGGAAGAGGTTCTCAAACAGGGCCAAGCGGCGGTCGCTGCCGCCCACCCAAACGATAGAGTCGCTGATGTTTCTTGTATAGACCATGGCTTGCTCCTTTCCAAAGATGGCGCCAGGGACTGGCCCGCCCCGGCAGCCGTGCTTTTCCCCAGGGCGTGTGCTGGGCCCCGGGCTTTTCGTTAAAGAAGTATCAACTAAGGAGAGGGTACCATATTTTCCGCCCGTTGGCAAGCGTGGAAAGGCCCCTTGGGAAAGGAAATTTTCGGCCCTGGTTCCCCGCCCGGACAATCGGCTAAATCCAGGTTTTTCCTGGGGGAGAATCTGTTTATTTCCCATAAAGTGTGATAAAAGATTGACAAAGGCGAAAAATGGTAGTATGCTATGGGCAAAAGAGATAGTTTAAGTCTTAAACAAAAGTCTTAAACCAAGCTTGCGCGGGCAGCGCGGCGCCCGGAATAAACAAAGAAACGTAAAGTGGAGTGTGAAGCATGAAATTCAAGTACCGCTGGTGGGGAAAGGGCGACGTGGACGCCTCGATAGGCATCTTCTTCGACGGTTTTTCCAAAATCCTTTCCGCCACTGGGATTATGCTCTTTGTGTTCGGCATGCCGGCAGACATTGTGCTGGGGAAGATTGTGCCCGGTGTGGGCCTGGCCATTTTCGCCGGGAACCTGTGGTATTTTTACGAGGCCTGGTCCCTGGCCAAAAAAGAACACCGCCAGGACGTGACCGCCCAGCCCTTTGGCATAGGGGCCTCCCAGCTGACGGGCTGGCTGTACCTTATTATGGGCCCTGTCTATTGGCAGACCGGCGACGCGGAACTGGCTTTCCAAGTGGGGCTGGCGGCCTCCCTCATCGGCGGCTTCATCGAGGTGCTGGGGGGCTTTATCGGCCGGTGGATCGTCAAGGTGGTGCCCCACAGCGCCTTGATGGGCAACATGGCCTCCTCGGCGCTGGTGTGGCTCTCCTTTGTGGGCATCGCCATGGTGTTTGACAAGCCCATCTACGCGTTGCTGCCCTTCTGCATGGTGGTTATCGACTACCTGGGCAAGGCGGACAAGCGCTTTCAGAAAATCCCCACCGGCGTGGTGGCGGTGGTGCTGGGGGCCGTCATTGCCTGGTGCGGCGGGTACCTCACCTGGGATAACTTCACCGCCTCCTTCTCCAACCTGGGCTTTTACCCGCCCACCTTCTGCGGCGGCGACATTGTGCAGGGGATGAAAGGTATTTTCCCCTTCCTGCCGGTTATCATCCCCTTGCAGATTAACAATTTCCTCTCCACCCTTCAGGGCATCGAGGCCGCCAAGGCGGTGGGGGACAGCTACCCGGAGCGCCGCTCCATGGTGATGGACGGCTGCTCTACGATGCTGGGCAGCCTGTTCGGGAACCCTTTTCCCACCACGGTGTACTTTGGGCACCCCGGCTGGAAGGAGCTGGGCGCCCGGGCCGGGTTCTCCTTGGTGAACGCCGTAGCCTACCTGCTCATCTGCCTGACCGGCCTCACCGGCGTGCTGATGGCCCTCATCCCCACCGAGGCGGTGATGGTGCTGCTGGTGTTTGTGGGCTTCTCCGTGATGGCCGCCACCTTCCAGGAGCTGGACAAGAAGTACGTCAACGTGGTGCTCCTCTCTTTGGTGCCCATTTTGTTCCAGTATATCCAGACGCAAATCAGCTCCTCTGTCCAGGCGGCGGGCACCACGGTGGAAGCTTTGACCGCCGCCCAGTTCGCAGAATATTCCGTGCCCATCCAAGGCATTCAGTATTTGGGGAACGGGGCGTTCCTCTCCAGCCTGCTGCTGGCGGGGCTGCTGGCCTACGTGGTGGATAAGAAATACTTCCACGCGGCGGCCTTTGGCGGGGCCCTGGCCTTCTGCTCCTTCATCGGGATGATTCACGCCCCCTCTGTGGCCCTGTTCCCGGCGGAGGGCATCCCCTTTGGGATTGTGTACCTGGCGGCGGCTGCCTGGCTGGTGGTCAAGGGGCTGCTGTTCCGCCAGGACAGGCAAGGCGGCAAGCCCGCCGGCGGCACACTGCACTAGGCGATTCCGCCCGAGGGTTTCGGGTGCGCACCATAGAAAGATTTTAGTAGGAGGAAGAAAAATGACGGACAGCGTAAAAATCCCACTGTTCAAAAAAGCGGACTTGGACGCTTCCATCGGCGTGTTTTTCGATGGGTTTTCCAAGGTGATTGTGGCCGTGGCCATTTTGCTGGGCACCTTTGGCCTGGACGGCGCCACGGTGTTTGGCACCATGATGCCCGGCGTGCTGGTGAACGTGATTGTGCTAAACGGCGGCCTGTGGCTGTACTACCGCCACGTGGCCAAAAGCCGCGGTGACCGCGACCTCACCGCTATCCCCGCGGGCCTGCAGGCCGGCCGGATGTTCATCTGGCTGTACTCCATCATGCTGCCGGTGTACAACACCACCGGCGACACCCAGCTGGCCTTTAAGGTGGGCGTGCTGGCCCACTTCATCGGCGGCGCGGTGTTCATCATCGGCGCGTTTGTGGTGCCGCTGGTTTTGAAAATCGTCCCCGCTGGCGCCCTGTTCGGCAGCCTGGCCGGCGGAGCCATGGCCTTTTTGATTCTCCAGTCTATGGACGGCACCCTGAAGATGCCTTTGGTGGGCTGGCTCTCTCTGATTGTGCTCTTTGTCATCTACCTGGGCAAGGTGAACACCAAGCTGCCCGCCGCCCTTATCGCCATTGTGGTGGGCGCCGGCATTGCCTGGGCCACCGGGGCCATGAGCTTTTCCACTGTCACCGACTCTTTGCAGAACCTGGGCTTCTACATCCCCAATGTGACTTTCGGTATTTTCTCTGGGGACGTGATTTCCCAGACGCTGCCCTTCCTGCCCATTATCATTGTGTTCTCCCTAAATGAGGTCATCACCGGCATCCAGGCGGTGGAGCAGGCCAAGGAGTGCGGCGACACCTTCTTCACCACCACCAAGCCCTTGGTGCTGGCTGGTGTCTCCAGCATGGTGGGCGCCCTGTTCGGCAACCCCCTGGCTGTGGGCCTGTACTGGGGCTATCCCGGCTGGAAGAAGATGGGCTCCGGCACCGGCTACCACCTGGGCATTGTGGTGCTCTACGCCTTGGTGGGCCTGACCGGCCTGTCCGCCATTATCACCGCCTTTATCCCCGAGGCCGTGGTGCTGCCCATTTTGGTGTTTGTGGGCATCTCCAGTTACTCCCAGGCCTTCGAGGTGGTCACCAAGAAGTACTACCCCGCGGTGATTATGGCCTCCCTGCCCGTGGTGATGGACTTTATCATGGACAACGTGGCCGAGGGCAAGCTGGCCGGCTTCTCCGCCTTTGACAACGGTTCGGCCTTTGTGGGCCTGCTGGTGGGCTGTGTGTTTGTGTTCATCATCGACAACGACTGGCTGAAAGCCTCCATCACCAACGTGGTGGCCCTGGCCCTCACCGGCATTGGCATGATTCACTCCCCCGGCCTGCTGTTTACAGAAAGCTACAGCCCGAACCTGGGCTTTGTGGCGGTGTACTGCGTGCTGATTGTGGGCTTCCTGGTGCTGCACCTTATCAAGTTCAACCAGAAGGCCCACCAGGCAGACCTGGAAGCGGAAAAGGCCGCCGCCCTGGCAGCCGCCAAACAAGAATAACCCCGGAGGAATGTATCTATGAAAACCTTAGTCATCACCGGCGCGGCCCGGAAGAACGGCCACACCAACCAAATGGTCAAGCTGTTTTTGGATACCCTGGGCGGCGAGTACACCATCATCGACGCCTACCGCGCGGAGAACATCGCCCCCTGCAAGGACTGCCGCTATTGCTGGCACAAGAAGGGCTGCTCCATCCACGACGGCATGGACGAAGTCTACCGGCTGCTGGAGGAGGCCGACAACGTGGTGCTGGCCTCTCCCATGTACTTCCATTCCATCACCGGCAAGATGAAAGCCCTCATCGACCGCTTCCAGGTGTACTGGGCCGGCCATGTCCGGAACGATATGCCCGAGAAGCCCCTGCGCAAGGGCGCCATCCTTATGGTGGGCGGCGCGCCCAGCTTCCCCAACCAGTTTTTGGGCGGCGAACTGGTGCTGAAGAACCTGCTGAACGACCTGAGCACCGAATGTTTGGGTGAAGTGTGCCTGCCCAACTCGGACCACGACTCCCTGGAGACCCGCCCGGACATCGCCCAGCAGGTGGTGGAGCTGGCGGAGAAGATGAAGGCCGCGCAGGAATAAAAACCGCGAAGCGGCGTAAAAGTTTTGCCAGCTTTTTCAAAAGCTGTGGGGGCGCTGGTGCCCGGTGGGCACCGTTCAGCGCCGACCGAGCCGGCAGGCGAGATGGGGCAAAGCCCCTGCGGCCTTGACAGCCCAAAGGGCTGAAAACAAAAATCCAGGGGCAAGGGCCCACACCGCCCCAGGCGGCCAGCCCGCAGCCCCGACCGGGACCAGAAAAGCCCCCATCAGAACAAAAAAACCAGGGAAAAGCCATCCCTGAACCTGAAAAACAAAAAATAGGAGGATACAATCATGCAAGGTTACACGTATGTCAAAGGCGAGCACTACCCCGTAGAACACCTGATTTTTGAAACCGCCCCCGAACACGTCCAGGAGTTCCTGGATGTGGACCACGAGGTCTGGACTTTGGGCGAGGCCGAAAGCGACCTGTTCGACCACATCCCCTTCCTGTATAAGGAAGTGTGGGTCAACGACAACAAGCCCGGCGAGATGCACTTCATCTTTGTGTGGGAGAGCATCGAAAGCTGGCGCAAAGTGGACGATAAGGAAGTGCAGGCCGCTTTGATCGCCCGGTTCGAGTCCAAGTTCCAGCACCCCTATAAGCTGACCCGCTGCATCCAGAACGAGGAGAACTTCGGCATCCACCGTTACAGCCGCTTCGAGCGCATCTGATTTTTTTGGAAAGGACTTGTTTGCAATGAAATTTGAGAATCAAGTGGTTATCGTCACCGGCGCCAGCTCCGGCATCGGCGAGGGCGTGGCCAGAATGTTCCTGGAGGAGGGCGCCCGCCTGGTGGGCTGCGGCATTGAGCCCGCCATGAAGATTGAAAGTGAAAACGCCATCTACGTCCAGGCCGACTTGACCGACCCCGACCAGGCCCAGAACGTGGTGGACAAGGCTGTGGAGGCCTTTGGCCAGGTGGATAAGCTGGTGTGCTGCGCCGGCGTCACCTTCATCGGTTCTCTGGAGAACACGGAGTACAACACCTTTATGCGGGAGCTTTCCATCAACCTGGGCGGCGTGTTCAACATGTGCAAGGCCGCTGTGAAGGAACTGGTCAAGAGCCAGGACCCCTCTATCGTCACCATCGGCTCTGACCTGGGCGTGCGGCCTATCCCCGAGCGCATTGGCTACTGCCCCTCTAAGGCCGGCGTCATCATGCTGACCAAGTGCATCGCTTTGGAGTACGCCCCCAAGGTGCGGGTCAACTGTGTGCTGCCCGGCCTGGTGCGCACCCCCATGATTGAGCAGCGCTTCCAGGAGGCCCAGGACCCCGCCGCCCTGGAGGAGTCCTACGCTTCCCTGTACCCCCTGCACAAGATGGGCAAAGTGTCCGACATGGCCAACGCCGTAAAGTTCCTCTCCAGCAGCGAGGCGGGCTTCATCACCGGCGAGATCATGAACGTCTGCGGCGGCAGCCTGATTTAAGGGGAGGCGCGCTATGGCAACTTCCCTGTTTAAAATGCCCTTCGACCCAGAGCGGCTGAAGGTCCAGCGCATTTACCAGAGCCCGGAACTGTCCCACTGCCAGGTGGAGACCATGACCTGCCCCAAAATCCAGGAGATTTACGGGGACTTGAAGTTCCTGGAGCTCCACGAGGACCGGCCCTGCACCTACACCTCTCTGGTGACTTCCATCGACGGGCGCATCGCTTTTACCGACGCCCCCCAGGGGCCCCTCATCGCCAAGAAGAACAAGTATGACCCCGCCGGGGCCGACACGGACTGGTTCATCCTGAATATGCTCCGGGCCGTCTCCGATGGCGTCATGCTGGGCGCCGGCACCATGAACGCTGAGGCGGACTACACCTGCCACGTGTTTGACCAGGATATGGAGGACATGCGCATCGCAAACGGCAAGAACCCCGTGCCCTGGAACATCGTCACCTCGCTGGACGCCACGGACATCCCCTTTGACCACATCCTGTTCCGCAGCCCCGAGGTGCCTGTGATGATTTCCACCTCCCGCAAGGGCGCGGCGCTGGTGAAGGAAAACCTGAAAAACGACGCCTACTTTGTGGACGCCCCCACGTTGGAGGACGTGACCGAGGAGCTTATCCAGGGCATGAAGGAGAACGCTGACAAGGTGCTGGTCATCGGCACCGGCGACACCGCCCCCGACTCCAAGGTGGCCCTGTATGTGCTGAAGAAGTTCGGCATCGACCGCCTGCTGGTGGAGACGCCCTCCTATATGCACTACCTGGTAAGCCAGAAGATGATGGACGAGCTGTTCTTCAACTACTCCTGCATTTACGTGGGCGGCCAGGCCCTGACCATTGGCAAGTTTGGCAAGGAATTTACCAGCCAGGACCACCCCCACACCCGGATGCTCTCCATCCACACCCACAGTGACCACTTCTTCTATCTCCGCCACAAGCTGCTTTACGATTGAGTGCTGCAATCCGAGGCTTTGACCGGGCGGAATCCATCCTTATAGAAAGGGGCTGTTGCCTGTACGCAACAGCCCCTTCCAGTTTGGCTACGTTTTACTGGCCCGGTTCCATGGCGTGGGCGGTGTCTTGGAAAAACTGGAACACCGCCTGGCTGGCAGCCCCCAAAATAGCCCCGCTTTTCCCCAGCCGGGAGAGCACCACCTTTTCCACGTGGGTGATGGGCAGCACCATTTTCCGCATCACCTCCGGCAGGTAGTAGGGCAGGGCGGAGAGCAGCTCCGAACTGATGGCAATGGCCTGGCAGTCGAAGATAAAGATGATGTTGGTCAGCCCCACCGCCAGGTAGGTGAGGAACCTGTCCATCACCTGGCGGGCCAGGGGGTCCTGGTGGCGGATGAGGGTGATAAGCTCCCCCAAGGTGGAGATGGGCTGGGGAAGCACCGTGTTGGCGTAGGCAATCACCGCGCCGTTGGAGCAGTACTGCTCCCAGCAGCCGTACTTGCCGCAGGAGCACTGGACGGGCTCGTCCAGGTTGATGGTGTGGTGGCCAATGGCGTTGGCAAAGCCGTGGAAGCCCCGGAACACCTCCCCGTTGGTGATAAGCCCGGTGGAGATGGAGTCCCCCACGTTGACCACCGCCAGGCTCTGGGGGAGCGCCTCGCTGCCCTGGCCCTCGGGGCCCAGGCTGGCCTGCTCCAGGTTTTGCTGGGCCAGGGCGGCCAGGTTGCCATCGTTGTCCAGGGAGACAGGCACGTGGTAGCGCTCCTCCAGCAGCGAGCGCAGGTCGATGTTCCGCCAGCCCAGCCGGGGGATAAAGCGAATCATCCCCGAGAGGTCCACCACCCCGTGGACCGCCACACCAATGCCCACCAGCCCATAGGGGGAGGGGGGCATTTCCGCCAGGAGCTTGTCCAAGGCCTGGCACACCTTGTGGTACACCTGGGGGAAGCTCTCCCCCAAGGTGGGGAACTGCTCCCGGGCCAGCACCCGCTCGCCGGAGAGGTCGGTCAAAATGGCCTGCACCTGGCTGATGTCGATTTCCAAAGCCACCGCGGCCCCCGCCTGGTGGAGGGGCTGCAGAAGGATGGGCTTGCGCCCGCCCCCCGATTTACCCAGCTCCGTCTCGGCCAGCAGGCCCTTGTCAATCCACTCCTTCACAATGGTGGAGACGGTGGCCTTGTTCAGGCCAGTGCGGCGGCAGATTTCCACCCGGCTGATGGGGGAGTGCTCCAGCACCTGGTGCATAATCTCCCACCGGTTGGCGGCGCGTATATCCCGTGTTTGGGTAATTTTCATGGGTTATGCCACTCTTTTCTCGCAGAGATAGTTGCATTTTTTCTGTAAAACGATTATACTATATTTCACAGAAGGTTGCAAAAAAAGTTTCAAACCCAAAATTCAAGGAGGTTTTTTCCATGCCCTGCATTCAGATTAAGACAAACGTAGAGGTTTCCCAAGAGGCCGCCCAGGCCGTGAAAAGCGCCCTGGGGCAGAGCATTGCCCACCTGCCCGGCAAAAGCGAGCCCTGGCTGATGATCACCCTGGAGGACAACTGCCGCATGTGGTTCCGGGGGGAGGACACCAAGCCCCTGGCTATGGTGGAGGTGAAGGTGCTGGGGGACAGCGTGGATAAGGACGGCTCCCAGGCTATGACCCAGGAGATTTGCGCCCTGTTCCAGAAGGAGCTGGGCGTGGCGCCCCAGGATATGTATATCCGCTACCTGGCCACCCCGGACTGGGGCTGGAACGGCGGCAATTTCTAATTTTTACGTTTCACGGGGGAGGGATGGTTCATGGCAGGCGTGGTGGTTTCCCTGGCGGTGTGTCTGCTGGGGCTGCTGGTGGTGTACCGCTGCCTGGCTGCCTGGGGCCTGCGGGCGCCGGGGAGCCTGGCCCGCCATGCTGTGGAGGAAGGCCCTCCCGCCGCCCAGGGCTTGCAGCCTGGCTGGAAGATTTTCCTGCTGGGCGCTGGCTCCCGGGTGGGGCTGCTTCTGGCGGGGATGGCGGCGGCCATGCTCCTCTCGGACGGGGGCCTCACCTGGGAGGGGGCTTTCCAGCAGCTTCAACGCTGGGACGCCGCCCACTACATCCGCCTGATAGAGGAGGGCTACCAGGGCTACACGGAAAACGGCCAGCACCTGTTTTTGGTGTTCTTCCCGGGGTACGTGTGGGCGGCCCGGCTGCTGCGGCTGGTGATTCCCTCCACAGCCCTGGCAGGGACGGTTCTCTCCTGCCTGTGCTACGGCGGCGCCTGCTGCTACCTCTACCGCCTGGCCGGGGAGGCCTACAACGGCCGGGTGGCCCGGGACGCGCTGCTGTACATGTCCCTGTTCCCCTTCTCCTTTTTCTCCGGCCTGGTGATGACCGAGGGCCTGTTTTTGCTGGCCACCACCGGGGCCTGCTGGTACGCTTGGAAGGGGAAGTGGCTGGCCTTTGGGCTCTTTGGGGCGCTGGCCGCCCTCACCCGGATGACCGGCCTGCTGGTGATTGCCGTGGGGGTCATCCGGCTGCTGGAGGCCTACCGGCCCTTGGAGCCGCCGGTGGGGAAGTCCTTGGGCCGCTGCTGGAAGCCCCTGCTGCTGCGGCTGCCCTTGACGCTGCTCCCCGCCGCGGGGACGCTGCTCTACCTGCTGCTGAACAGCTGGGTGGACGGAGATCCCTTTGCCTTTGTCACCCACCAGGAGCATTGGTATCAGGGCTACCTGTGGATTTCCCAGGTGGTGGAGTACATAGGCCGCTACTTGGGGGACAACCTGGGCAGCTCCTTTGGCTGGGCGGTGTGGGCCCCTGCCCTGGCCCTGTTTGTGGTAGGCTTGGCCTTGCTTTACTGGGCCGCCCTGCGGAAGGGCCACCCCGCCGGTTTGCTGGCCTATGGCTTTTGCTTCTTTGTGGCCACCTATTCCCTCTCCTGGCTGCTCAGCGCCGGGAGGTACCTCTCCACCTGCTTTGTGCTGTTTCTATTCCTGGCCAAGCTGACCCAGCGCCGCCCGGCTTTGCGGGCCGCGCTCCTGGGAGGGGAAGGGGTGCTTTTAGGTGTGTACCTGTGCGCCTTCCTCGCTGGGGCCCAGGTGATGTGAAAAAGGGCCGCCCCCTTTGGGGCGGCCCTTTTGTGCCGTGAAGCGTTTTTTACTCTGCCAGAGCCCGGGTCAGCCAGGCGTCGGCAATGTCCAAGGCCAGGTAAAGGCCGTTTTTCTCGCTGGTTTTTACAATCTGCTTCCGGGTGCGGATTTCCGGGTCGGTGTACATCAGCTGGACAGTTACCTTGTCCGCCACCTCCAGGTCGCCCACCTTCTTCTTGGACTTGATGTCCATCTTGATGACATACTTATCCTTCATGCTGCCATAGTAGATGGTATCGCCGCTGCGCACCAGGGGCTTGCCTTTATAGGTGGGGAAGCTCTGCTTTTTCTGCTCGCTCAAAGAATCACCGCGCTTTCAAAAAATCTGTAAGAATCACTCGCCCAGGTAAGAACGCACCATGGCTTTTAAAAGCTCGTCGCGGTCAATCCGGCGGATGAGGCTGCGGGCGTTGTTGTGGGTTGTGATATAGGTGGGGTCCTCAGAGAGGATGTATCCCACAATCTGGCTGATGGGATTATACCCCTTCTCCTTCAGCGCGTCGTAAACCGTCAGCAGGATGCGCTTCATGTCCGCTTCGCGCACCTCTTCCATGGAAAAGGTGATGGTGTTGTTGGAATAATCTTCCGGCATGGGGAACACCTCCGTATCGTCCCAAAATATCCTATACTATATCATACAGTATCTTGCCCGGGAATGCAAGCTGTTTTTCCACCGCTTGCCCCCTGTTTGTGGAAAAAAGCCTTAGGCGCGCAGGGTGGCCCCCACTTTGCCCACCTTTTCTACAATCTGGTCCACCCAGGGCTGCACTTCTTCCTTGGAGAGGGTGCGCTCCTGAGAGGAGAAGGCAAAGCGCAGGGTGATGCTCATCACACCGTTTTGCTGGAAGGAGTCAATCAGCGTCACGCTGGTGAGGGTCTCCGGGTCCATGTCCGCCCAGGCGGGCACCAGCTGGGCGAAGGTCAAGCCCTGGGGCATCACCAAGGAAAGGTCAATGTCAATGCCGGGGAAGCGGGAGGGCTCCCGGTAGGCGGTGTCTTTGGCGGGGATGGCCGCGAAGGCGTCCATGTCCAGCTGGGCGCAGACCACAGCGGCCTTCTTGTCCAGCTTGGCTGCCACCGCGGGATGGAGGGCGCACAGCCAGCCCAGCTCCTGGCCGCCGAAGGACACAGCGGCGGTGTTGCGGGGATGCTGCCAGCCGTGCCGGGGTTCCACATGTTGGAAGGCGAAGTCCGCCCGCTTGATGTCCCGGCCCAGGGCGGTGAGGATTTCCAGCAGCTCCAGGTACAGCTCCTTCTCGCTGCGGGTGCGGCTGTACAGGGCAATGCCCAGCTTTTTTCGCTCGTTGCACATGCCGTCCTCTTTTAGGCCCTGGCAGACGCGGCCAATCTCAAAGATGCCGAAGTCCGGGGCAAAGGACTTGTTCTCACCCACAAAGCTCAGCAGGGTGGGGCCCATGTTGGTGCGCAGTGTCTCCAGGTCGGGGCTTTGGGGGGAGAGCAGCTTCACGTTCTCCTCCACGGCAATCCCCAGGTCTTTGCACTTTTTGGCGTCAAACCAGATGTAGGAGTGCACCTCGTGGAGGTGGTACCGCTGCACCAAGATGTCCTTGGTGAAGTTGTCGGCCTTGTTGCCGGCGCTGCGCTTTTCGGGGTACAGGGCGCTGCGGGTGGTTTGGATTTGGAAGTTATCGTAGCCGTAAATGCGGGTGATTTCCTCGATGATATCCGCCTTGATGGTCACGTCCTTGGTGGCCCGCCAAGAGGGCACCTCCACCTGGAACTCCCGGCCGTCGAACTGGGCGCCGAAGCCCAGGGCCCGCAGGGTCTCCAAAATCCGGTCGTTGCTGATTGCAATGCCGGTGTAGCGGTCCACATAGGCCTTGTCAAAGCGCAGGGATACCTGGGGGTACTTCTTGCAGTACACGTCCGTCAGCCGGGAGATGACCTGGGCCTGGGGGTCGATGTCCAGCAGCAGCTTGACAAACCGGGCGATGGCGGTGGGGCACATCTCCGGGTCCAGGGTCTTCTCGTAGCGCATGGAGGCGTCGGTGCGCAGGCCCAGCCGGGTGGAGGACTTCCGCACGCTGACCGCGTCGAAGTTGGCGCTCTCCAGCAGCAGGCTGTCGGTGTCGTCCTCAATCTCGGAGTCCAGGCCGCCCATAATGCCGGCGATGGCCACAGGCTGGCCCTTGCAGCAGATCATCAGGGTGTTTTCGTCCACGGTGCGCTGCGTGCCGTCCAAGGTGGTGAACTGGAAGGGCGCCTCAAAGCGCTTTACCTCAATCTGGTCCACCTTGGCGCAGTCAAAGGCGTGCATGGGCTGGCCCATTTCCAGCATCAGGTAGTTGGTCAAATCGGCCAGCAGGTTGATGCCCCGGCTGCCGCAGTAGTACAGGCGGATGCGCATATCCACAGGGCTCACCTTTTTCTGGATGTTGCGCACCTTCAAGCCGGTGTAGCGGTAGCACAGGTCGTCCTGCACGTCAATCTGGATGGGGTCCAGCCCGTCAAACTGGGAAAGTTCCACGGTCTCCAGGGGCTTCAGCTCCCGGCCGGACAGGGCGGCGAACTCCCGGGCGATGCCGTAGTGGCCCCACAGGTCCGGACGGTTGGTCAAAGACTTGTTATCCACCTCGAACACCGTGTCCTTGATGGCGTACAGGTCGCAGATGTCCGTGCCCACGGGGGTGTCCTGGGGCAGCTCCATCAGGCCCGCGTGGTCATCGGAGATGCCCAGCTCCCGCTCGGAGCAGCACATGCCGTGGGATTCCACCCCGGCGATGGCGGCGCAGGTGATATCCTGGCCGGCCACCATGCCCCCCTCCTTGACAAAGGGGACAAGCATGCCTTCCCGCACATTGGGGGCGCCGCAGACCACGTCGTAGATTTTGTTGCCCGCGTCCACCTGGAGCAGGTGGAGCTTCTTGGAATTGGGATGGGCTTCCACCGAGAGGATTTTGCCCGCGACCACGTCCCGCAGGTCCTCGCCCTTGTGGAAGATGTCCTCCACCTCGGCGGTGGAGAGGGTGAAGCGGTGGATGAGGGATTCCAGGTCCAGGCCGGACAAGTCCACAAAATCCCCAATCCAGTTCATAGAGATATACATAGCGGTTTTCCCCCTTCTTTATTCGTGCTTAAACTGGCTCAGGGCCTTCAAGTTGCCGCTGTTCAAATCGCGGATATCCTTGATGCCGTACTTCATCATGGCCAGGCGGGTAAGGCCCAGGCCAAAGGCAAAGCCCGTGTACTCCTCCGGGTCGATGCCGCCCATCTTCAGCACGTTGGGGTGAATCATCCCGCAGGGGCACAGCTCCAGCCAGCCGGAGTTCTTGCAGCTGGGGCAGCCCTCGCCGCCGCAAATCAGGCAGGAGATGTCCAGCTCGAAGCCGGGCTCCACAAAGGGGAAGAACCCGGGCCGCAGCCGCACGGTGATGTCCCGCTCAAACACCTCGGAGAGCATGGTCTTCATAAAGTAGATCAGGTTGGAGATGGAGATGTCCTTGTCAATCATCAGGCCCTCCATCTGGAAGAAGGTGTTCTCGTGGCAGGCGTCGGTGGCCTCGTTGCGGAAGCACCGGCCGGGGAACACCGCCCGCAGGGGGGCGCCGTACTTCTTCATAATGGCGTTCTGGGCCGCGGAGGTGTGGGTCTTCAGCAGCTGGCCGTTAGAGAGGTAATAGGTGTCCTGCATGTCCCGGGCGGGGTGGTGCTTGGGGATGTTCACCGCCTCGAAGCACTCGTAGTCCGTGACGATTTCCTTGTAGTCCTCAATGGTAAAGCCCATGGAGGAGAAAATCTCCTCCAGCTGCCGCTGCACCAACGTGATGGGGTGGTAAGAGCCCTCGCTCTGGTCCACGGGCAAGGTGACGTCGTACTGCTCGGCAGAGGCAATCTGGGCCTGCTCCTCGGCGGCGCGGATTTTCTCCACCTGCTGGGCAATGCCCTCCTCCACCTGGCGCTTCAGCTGGTTGATAAGCTGGCCCATCTCTTTTTTTTGGTCGCCTGCCACCGATTTCAAGCCTTTCAGCAGCTCGGTGACAGAGCCCTTCTTGCCCAGGTAGGCGACGCGCAGCTTCTCCACGGCCTCGCTGTTCTGGGCGGCCTGCAGCTCGCTTTCAAAGCGCTGCCGCAGGGCTTCCATCTGTTCCTTCATGTGCTGACCTTCCTTCCTAAAACAAAAGTTTCCTGTGTTTTTTGGGGACAAAAAAACTCCGCCCCCAGCAAAAGGGGCGAAGTGACTTCTTCGCGGTACCACCCAAATTCAGCAGGGCACCCCACGGCGTGGGACAGCCTGCCCTCTTTGCGGCCTGTAACGGGGCCTGCCGTCGGCGCCTAGTTGGCTTTGCGATGTAGCCGTTCAGCGCCGCCGCTCCGAAAGGAACTTCCCCCCGCTGCCCAGGGCGGCGCTTGCAGCCGGTGACGCCGCTTCTCTGGCAAGGCGGGGCGGGGGTACTTTCTTTCATCCGCGCGTTTGTTTTTTCGAGGGGTATTATAGCATAAAACCCAGGCGGGTTCAAGGGGAAAGTCTATTTTGCGGGGAAAAGGGCTGGGCCGTATTCTTCCCCCGTTCACAAAAGTTTTATTGAATCCCGCCGGATTTTGTGGTATGATACATCCCATGGAGTGCTTTTCCACAAAAAATGAGACGCGGGCGGGCGTACCCCAGCCGCGGCGAAAGGATGAAAACGCAAGCAATGGGCGACGTATTTATGGAACGGATGGTCAAAAAGAAATTTGAATCCACCGACGCGCTGGTCCTCTTGGGGATTATCGTGGCCATGGTGGTGGTGGTGTTCATCGGGTTTATAGTGGGCTTTGTGCTGATGCCCATGCCCATGATTACCTTTTTGGTGGTGATTGGCGCGGGCTTTGGCGGCTACAAGCTGCTCACCATGCGGCTGCTGGAGTACGAATACAGCCTGACCAACGGCTATGTGGCGGTGGATAAGATTATGAACCGCGCCAGCCGCAAGCGGATGACCGCCTTCGAGTGCAGCTCTGCCGAGGACATTGGCGAGTACCAGAAGAACGAGGCCCGCCTGAAGAACCAGAGCTTCGACGCGCGCATTTTCGCCACGGAGTATGCGGACCACCGCAACTCCTGGTATATGATCGTACGCAGCCAGAAAACCGGCAAAACTCTGGTGGTGTTCGACCCGGACGAGGAGATGCAGGAGGCCATCAAGCGGTTTATCCCCAAGACCTTGAAGTGGGAGAAGTTCGGCCGCGGCTGATATGTAAGGCAACAAAAGAGGGGCTGTCGCCACGGCGACGGCCCCTTTTCTCGCAGCTATTTTAAGGCGGCAGGCTCACGCCCCGGTTATTTCCCCGTGGAAGCGCCCACCATATTCTTGGCCCACACACCGGAAACCAGCATCACCGTGCCGATAACCGCCTTGATGATGTCCGCCGCGGACACGAAGAAGAACACCCACACCACCGAAAGCCCGGTGAACTGGCACAGGCAAAAGGCAATGGGCAGGCTGACCACCCAGGTGAACACGCAGTCAAACAGGAAGGTGACAAAGGTCTTGCCCCCCGAGCGGATGGTGAAGTAGGTCCCCTGGGTGTAGGCGGACAGGGGCAAAAACGAGCCGGAGACCATCAGCAGGTGGGTGGCCGTCTGGCGCACCGAGGGCTCGGTGTTGTAGATGTAGGGGATAAAGGGCGACACCGCCACTATGATGACGCCAATCACCGCGTTGACGCACACGCTGAAAAACAGCAGCTTGCGCACGGTGTCCTTGGCGCCGGGGATGTCGTTGGCCCCCAGCAGCTGGCCGGAGAGGATGCCAATGGCGTTGCCCATGGCCGCCATGACAATGGCGAACAGGTTCCACACCGTGGAGTTGATGTTGGTGGCGGCCACGGCCTCCAGCCCCCGGGAGGAGTAGCACATGTTCACCGCCGCCGTGCCAATGGACCACAGCGTCTCGTTGAGCAGCAGCGGCGTGCCGGTGATGGCAATCTGCTTGACCAGGGACAGGGGCACGCGGAAGTCCCGGAACAGCCCCTGGAGGAAGGGGAACCGCCTGCGGTGGCGGTAGGTGCGCAGCAGCAGGTAGGCCATCTCCACCCACCGGGCGATAACCGTGGCCAGGGCCGCGCCGGCCACCCCCATTTTGGGAAAGCCAAAGCTGCCGTAAATCAGCAGGTAGTTGCCAACCAAATTGACACAGATGGCGATAAGGCTGGCCACCATGGGGGAGAAGGTCTCGCCCACGTCCCGCAGGGTGCTGGAGAAGCACTGGTTGATGGCAAAGGGCAGCAGCCCAAAGAGCATGATGGCGATGTACTCCTTGGCGTGGCCCAGGGTGGCGGCGATCTCCTCTGGGGAGGAGGCGCCCTCGTTTAAGTACAGGGAGAACAGCTGCTCCCCAAAGAGCAGGAACACCAGAATCCCCAAGGCGGTGACCACCAGGCTGAACACCAGCCGGAACCGCAAAGTGTAGCGCAGGCCTTGGTGGTCGCCCTTGCCGTAGAACTGGGCCCCAAAGATAGAGGCCCCCGAAAGCCCCCCAAAGATGGTCAGGTTGAAGATGAAGACAATCTGGTTGACAATGGCCACCCCAGACATGGGGGCGGTGCCCAGGCGGCCCACCATCACGTTGTCCAGCAGGTTTACAAACTGGGTGATGCCCTGCTGGACGATCATGGGCACCAGCAGCGCCAGCACCGAGGCGTAAAAGGCCCGGGTGCCGATGAATTTTTTCCGAAAGCTCATGGTCTCTCCCTCTCCTCAAAATTTCCCGTGCAAGTCGGGCTTAGCCCAGCAGCTCTCCCAAGCCCTGGGAAAGGTCCTCCGCCGGGGTGAGCCGGCCTATCAGCTGCCCGTAGTCGGCGATGACCAGGTTGGCCAGGCGGGCCAGGCCCTCCCGGGTTTCGTCGCCGGTTTTCCCCTGGGTGGAGATGGCGTCCTCCACCGCCACCACCGGGAAGCCCGCTGCCCGCGCCGTGCGGATGGCGTAGGCGGAGTCCTCAAAGACCACCGTCTCCTGGGGCGCGGCGCCGAACTGGGCGGCGCAGGTGGTGAAGATGTCCGGGTGTTCTTTGCTTTTGCCCACCTCGGTGCAGGTGGTGAAGTAGTCCACCAGCGGCAGCATGCCCAGGCGCTCCAGGGCCAGCAGCACGCCCTCCCGGTTGGAGGCGGTGGCTACCGCCACAGGGATGCGGTTCTCCTGGAGCAGCTGCAAAAATTCCCGGGCGTGGGGCTTTTCCGGCACCCGGGTGCGGTAGCCCTCCAAGGCGCACTGGCCCAGCTCTTTGACAATCTCCTCCACGGTGCCCCGCACCCCCAGGCCCTGGTAGTGCTGGGCGCACTGCTCCAGGCTCAGGCGGTTTAAGGTGTTGTGCAGGCCCGCGGGGGCGTGTACGCCTTTCTGTTCCGCGTATTCGTAGGTGATGTCCCGCCACATGGGCATGGAGTCCAGCAAGGTGCCATCGGCGTCAAAAACACAGCAGCGAATCATGGAATGCCCTCCTTGAGAAATTCTTGTCCCAGTATAGCAGAAACGCCCCAGGGGCGCAAGCGGGCAGAAAAAGGCCGCCCGCCCCGCTGGCATAGGGGGGACGGGCGGCTGGTTTGGTTTCCCAGGGCCTTAGCGCGCTTGGGGGCTGGGGCTTGGCTCCCGGCTCTCGTCCGGGTCCAGGGCGGATCCCACCGCCGAGCCCACCCGGCTGCCGGCCTCTTCCATGCCGCTCTCCACCCGGGAGACGGCTTCCCCGGCGCCGCTTTCTATGCGGGAAGCGGTATCGGAGACATCGCTGGCGGCCTGCTCCATGCAGCCGGCCAGGGAGAAGGCCAGCGCCGCGCACAGGGCGGCGGAGATAAACTTGTTTCGCAGCATAAGAAAGGTTCCTTTCCACCTTCAAATTGGCGCCGCGGTTGGGCGGGGCCTTTTCGTAGTATGGCCCGGCGCGGGGGAGATATGCGGTGATTTCCCCAAGTTCGCGGGGCCGCCGGGCGGCGTTGAAAAAATTTGATAGAAATGATAGAATACCTTAAGAATCTTGTAAGGGCGTGAACGTATGATGGTAACTACAGTGACGCTGAATCCCGCGCTGGATTATCACATCACCCTGCCGGGCCTGGCCCCAGGGGAAATCCAGTGGTTTTCCCACAGCTCTTTCTCCCCCGGGGGGAAGGGCATCAACGTGTCTTTGCTGCTCTCCTCCCTGGGGGTGGAGACCCGTGCCCTGGGCATTGCCGCCGGCTTTACCGGCCGGGAGATTGCCCGCCTCTTGGAGGAGCGCGGCTGCCCGGCGGACATGGTCTTCCTGGAGGAGGGCTGCTCCCGGGTGAATGTGAAGCTCCAAACCCCCGGCGGGGAGGAGACGGCCTTCAACGGCCCGGGCCCGGACATCCCGCCCCAGGCGGTGGCCCAGCTGCTGGGCAAGCTCTCTACCCTGAGCCCAGAGGACGTGCTGGTGCTTTCCGGCAGCCTGCCCCAGGGCCTGCCGGAGACCGCCTTCCCCCAGCTGCTGGAGGCCGCCCGCCGGGCCGGCGCCAAGCTGGTGGTGGACATGGCCGGGGACCCGCTGCTGGCGTCGCTGCCCTACCACCCCTTCCTCATCAAGCCCAATTTGGAGGAGCTGTGCCAGCTCTTCCAGGCGGAGGGCCCCCTCACCCCCTTGGAGGCCAAGGAGTACGCCAAGGAGCTCCAGCGCATGGGCGCCAGGAACGTGGTGGTCTCTTTGGGGGAGAAGGGCGCCCTGCTGCTGGAGGAAAGGGGCCGCTGCCTGGGCTGCCGCAGCCCCCGGGGGCAGGCTGTCTCCAGCGTGGGCGCTGGGGACTCTTTGGTGGCCGGGTTCCTCTATGGGTGCCAGCTCCACGGCACCTTGGAGGGCGGCCTGAAATGGGGCGTTGCCGCCGGGGCTGCCACAGCTTTCCAGGAGGGCATTGCCACCGGCAGCCAGGTGAAAGCCCAGTTCCCGGCGGTGGGAAATCCCCACCCGCTGTAAGGGCCTTTGGTAAATCCCGGGAAAAGGGCCTTTGGCCTGTAGAATGCAGTTGACACCGGCCGGTGTTCCAAAGTACAATGATACTGTCTAGTTTCCGGGGAGCCGCCCCGGGATTGGAGGAAAAAACCCATGGATAAACGAGGGAACGACCCCCTGCAGGAGGAGCTGCGCTCCTCCCAGGTATATAAGACCTTAAAGGGCTCCGGCATCCCCATGGCGGGGAAGCTGGCCGAGGGCTTGGGCAAGGCCGCCCAAGGGCTGGACCAAGCCCTAAATCTGGGCCGGGGCCCGGGCCAGGCCCAGGGCGGCCACCCCTATCAGGCGCCGCCCCAGCAAAGCGCCTACCGCCCGCCCCAGAACACCACCCAGACCCGCCAGGCCCCGCCGCCCAGCGGCAGCGCCCAGCCGGGCGGGCCGAATACCGCCGGCCCCGCGGGGAATGGCTATTATCACTACAGCTACCGCAAAAGCGGGCAGGCGCCGCCTCCTCCCCAGCAGACCCCGCCGCCGGTGTACCAGCCCCAGACCAAGGCCCAGCGCCAAGCGGCGGCCAACCGGGCCGCTGCCGCCAGGCAGGCCGCCAAACAGCAGGCAGCCGCGGCGAAGCAGGCGGCTAAGCAGGGCGCGGCCCAGCAGGTCAACGCCCAGCAGGTCAACCCCCAGGTGCCCATGAAGATGGTCCGCCGGGGCAGCCCCGCCAAGTTCTACATCACCGCGGCGGCGGCACTGGTCTATGCCACCTCTGCCCCGCTGTACGAGCCCTATCACTTTGTGATTTTCGCGGCGGTGCTGGTGCTGGTGTTTTTGGGTTCCAGCGCGCTGTTTAAGGGCAAAAAGGAGTTTGTGCCCATCCAGCCGGAGAAGCCCAAGGAAGAGCCCAAAAAGGAGCCGGAGAAGGAGGAGAAATCCCACACCGGCAACCCCGAGGTGGACAAAATCATCGACGAGGGCCGGGAATACCTGAAAAAGCTCCGGGCCGCGGACGACGCCATCCCCGACGAGACCCTTTCGGAGGATATCACCCGCATGGAGCGGGCCAGCGCGGACATCTTCCGCTACATCGCCGACCACCCGGAAAAGGCCCCGCAAATCCGCAAATTCATGAACTACTACCTGCCCACCACCCTGAAGCTGCTGGGCAGCTACCAGCGGCTTTCCGCCCAGAACGTGAAGGGGGAGAACATCACCTCTACGCTGTTCAACATCGCCGGGATGATGCACACCGTGGCCGACGCCTTTGAAAAGCAGCTGGATTCCCTCTATGCCGAGGAGGCCATGGACATCTCCGCGGACATCACCGTGTTTGAGACCCTTTTAAAGCAAGAGGGCTTTGTGGACGAGGACAAGCAGGAACAGGAAGAAGCGAAAAAATAAGGCCGCGAAGCGGCGCGTGCCCGCGCAGGGCAAGCCGGCTTTCCGCGTTCCGCGGAGCCGGAAAGGGTGGGGCTGGCCCTAGAACGCTGCCTGCGCTTTCCCAGCCAGCAGCCCCATACAGCCAGAAAATCCCAAGGAGGTTAGAAGCATGCCCGATGAAATCAAATTGACCATGGATGCCCCTGTGCCCCAGACGCCCTCCCTCACCTTGGAGGGCGTGGAGACCCCGTCCCTCACCTTGACGCCCGAGGAGGCCGCCCCGGCCCCCAAGCAGGTGCAGGAGGACGAGATTTCCACCTTGGACGAGAGCGTGCTCTCCCCCGAGGAGCGCAAAGTGGTGGACGACTTCGCCGAGAAAATCGACTTGACCAACTCCACGTTGGTGCTGCAGTACGGCTCCGCCGCCCAGAAGAAGATCGCCTCCTTTTCCGATACGACCTTGAACAACGTGCGCACCAAGGACTTGGGCGAGGTGGGCGACCAGATTTCCCAGCTGGTGGTGGAGCTGAAAGGCTTTGACCTGGAAGAGGAGGAGAAAAAGGGCTTCTTCGGCTTCTTTAAGAACACCGGCAACAAGCTCACCGCCATGAAGGCCAAGTACGACACCGCCGAGGTGAACGTGAACAAAATCGCCGGGGCGCTGGAATCCCACCAGGTGCAGCTGCTCAAGGACATCGTCATGCTGGACAAGCTCTACGAGATGAACCTCTCCTACCACAAGGAGCTTTCCATGTACATCATCGCGGGCAAGAAGAAGCTGAAAAAAGAGCGGGAGACTACCTTGGTGCAGCTGGAGAACAAGGCCAAGCAGACCGGCCTTGCCGAGGACGCCCAGGCCGCCAACGACTACGCCCAGATGTGTGACAACTTTGAGAAGAAGCTCCACGATTTGGAGCTGACCCGCATGGTCAGCGTGCAGATGAGCCCCCAGATCCGCCTGGTGCAGAACAACGACAAGCTGATGGCGGATAAAATCCAGTCCACCTTGGTGAACACCATCCCCCTGTGGAAAAGCCAGATGGTGCTGGCTTTGGGCCTGGCCCACTCCGAGCAGGCGGTGAAGGCCCAGCGGGAGGTTTCCAACATGACCAACGAGCTGCTGCGCAAAAACGCCGAGCGGCTGAAGATGAGCACCATCGAGACCGCCCGTGAGTCCGAGCGGGGCGTGGTGGATATGGAGACGTTGCGCCAGACAAACCAGTCCCTCATCCAGACCTTGGACGAGGTGGTGAAGATCCAGGACGAGGGCCGCCAGAAGCGCCGGGAGGCCGAGGCGGAAATCGGCCGCCTGGAGGGCGAGCTGAAGCAGAAGCTGCTGGACATCCACACCTGAGAGGCAGCTTTCCCCAGTGCCTAGAAAAGGAGGTTTTCCCACGTGAAAAAGAGCAGTGTGATCGGCGCCTGCGTTCTGGCCGCCGCGGTGGTGCTTTCCGCGCCCCTGGGGGTGCATACGTCCCTGACGTCTCTGCGGGAGGAGGCCAACTCATCGTATTATTACGACAAGACCGGCTTTGCCATTTGGGAGGGCATTGAGAACCGGGAGGCCGCCGCCAGCAACATGATTACCGTGGCGGAGCGCTACACCGACGACAACCCCGCCCTCACCGGCCTGGTGGGGGATTTGGAGTACGCGGTGGAGTACTCTCAAAACTGCTGGGACGGCGACGAGGGCTTGGCCGAGGCCAACCAGATGATGGGCCAGGCGGCCCAGGCCCTCTACGAGGAGCTGAAAAACACCCAGCTTTCCGAGACGGACCAGAAGTATCCCGACCAGCTCATTGCCCAGATGGAGTCGGAGCAGGATAAAATCAACCGTTCCAGCTACAACGAGGGCGCCCGGGAGTTCAACGCCCGGCTGGAGAAATTCCCGGTGAACCTCCTCCGGGGCGTGGCGGGGGTAGAGCCCCTGGCCACCTTTGACTACGAATGAAAGGGGGCGCCCCCATGAAGGGAGCCACGAAAACACGCCTGCCGAAAAAAGCCCTGAGCCTGCTGCTGGCCTTGGCGTTGGCCTTCTGCCTGGCTGTCCCGGCGCTGGCGGCCTATCCCGACAGGCCGGAGAACCAGTATGTGCTGGACGAGGCGGACGTCCTCTCGGAGGAGACGGAGCAGGAGATTATCGCGGAGAACCAGGACTTGTTCCAGGAGACAGGCGCTCAGATTGTGGTGGTTGCGGTGGACTTCCTGGACGGCGAGGACATCGACGACTACGCCTACTCCCTGTTCAACATCTGGGGCATCGGCTCCCAGGAACGCAACAACGGCCTGCTGCTGCTTTTGGCCATTGGCGAGGAGAACTACTACGCCCAGGCGGGCACCGGCATTGAGGATTATTTTGACGGGGCCAAGCTCCAGGACATGCTGGATGAGTACCTGGAGCCGGACTTCGCCGCCCGGGAGTACGATGCCGGGGTGGAGAAGTTCTTCCAGGCGGCCCTGTCCGACATGGAGAGCTACTACGCCAACTACTCCGACGAGTACACAGACTCCCCCACCTATGAGGAGGACTACGACACCTACTACGAGCCTAGCTTTGGGGAGCGGATGAGCTATTTCTTCGGCAACCTGTTCCAGCGGGTGGTCAGCATCGTGGTGCTTGTGCTGGTGGTGGGGCTCATCATCGCGGTGCTCCGCGGGATGCGCGGGGGCGGTGGTCCCCGCTCCGGCGGTGGCGGAGGCGGCGGTTTCTGGTCCGGGCTGTTCCTGGGCAACATGATGGGCCGCACCTACCGCCGTGGCTGGCGTCCGCCCCCGCCTCCCCCTGGAGGCTTTGGTCCCCGGCCCGGCCCCCGTCCTCCCCGTGGAGGCGGGTTTGGCGGGTTCCGCGGAGGCGGTTCCGGCGGCTTTGGCGGCGGCGCGGGCCGCGGTGGCGGCGGAGGCTTCCACAGTGGCGGCGGCAGCCGCGGCGGCGGTGCCGGCAGGCGATAACAGATTTTTTGGAAAAGGACGTCCGCTTGTTTTGGGACGTCCTTTTCCAAAACCAGCTTCGCTGGCTTTCCGTCCTTTCTTGAAAGAAAGGACCAAAGAACTTTCACGTCGCGGGGCGGAGCGCAAGCCGCTCCTTAGCCCGGGACAAACTGCGGGTTTTGTGTCTGCGTTTTATGTCAGTGTCAGATAGGTGTAGCTCGCACTTTCCTTTTGCTGGCTTTTGTTCTTTTTTGAAAGAAGGGTTCAAAGAACTTTCACGTCGCGGGGCAGAGCGCAAGCCGCTCCTTTGTCCGGACTACACTGTTGGGTCTTGTGTCCGCGATTTTTCGCGGTGGGGGAGGGGGCAGCTAGGATGTCCCCGTATAGAAGGTAATCGCTACCCAGAAAGGAGCGCCATGAAACGATATTTTCTCTTTGATTTGGACGGCACCGTGGCGGACAACGGCGAGGGCATTCTCAAATCCGCCCAGTACGCCTTGGACGCCTTCGGCATCCACAACGAGCCGGAGGAGCGGCTGCGCCGGTTTGTGGGGCCGCCGCTGCACGAATCCTTTATGGAGCTGTACGGCTTCTCCAGGGAGCAGGCCTTCGCGGCGGTGGAGAAGTACCGGGAGCGCTACCGGGGCAAGGGTGTCTACGAGAACCAGCTCTACCCCGGGATGGGGGCGCTGCTGGAGCGGCTGTCCCAGCGGGCGGTGGTGTGTTTGGCCACCTCTAAGCCGGAGGTGTTCGCCAAAACCATCTTGGAGACGCGGCAGGTGCTGCCCTGCTTCCAGGTGGTGGTGGGCGCCGAGCTGGACGGCTCCCGCACAGACAAGGCGGAGGTCATCCAGGCCGTGCTGGAGAAGCTGGGCCATCCCCCCAAGGAGCAGGCCGTGATGATTGGCGATAGGAAGCACGACATCCTGGGGGCCAAAAAAGTGGGGCTGGAGTCCATCGGCGTACAGTACGGCTTTGCCCCGCCGGGAGAGCTGGAAGAAGCGGGGGCGGAGTGGATTGTCCCCACGGTGGCGGACTTGGAAAAGCTGTGCCTGTCCCTGTGCGGGGCGGGCCAAGAATGAGGAGGAGAGGCAAATGGCAAAGAAAGTGCTGGTTGTGGTGGACATGCAGAACGACTTCATCACCGGAAGCTTGGGCACCCCAGAGGCCCAGGCCATTGTGCCCAAGGTGGTGGAGAAAATCCAGGGGTTCGGGGGGACGGTGCTCTACACCCAGGACACCCACGGGGCGGATTACCTCCAAACCCAGGAGGGGCGAAACCTGCCGGTGGAGCACTGCCTGAAGGGCACCTGGGGCTGGCAGCTGGAGCCCCGGGTGGAGGCGGTGCGCGCCAGCACCCCCATTGAGAAGCCCACCTTTGGCAGCAAGGGCCTGGCGGAGGTGCTGAAAGCCCGGCACGCCTATGAGGGGCCCCTGGAGGAAATCCAGCTGGTGGGGCTGTGCACGGATATTTGCGTCATCTCCAACGCGCTGCTGCTGAAAGCCTTTTTGCCCGAGGTGAAACTCACAGTGGACGCCAGCTGCTGCGCGGGCGTCACGCCGGAGAGCCACCAGCGGGCGTTAGAGGCCATGAAGGCCTGCCAGATTGAAGTGGTAAACGGGGAGCAAACGTAAAAGTTTTCGGTCCAGCCTTTTTCAAAAGGCTGGTGGGGTTTGGGGCAAAGCCCCAAGGTCTTAAAAGGAGCGGCGCAGCCAGTGGAGAAAAACCAGTGCCGCAGGCCGCATGCGCCCAAAGGGCGATAGGCCAAGGCGCGGCTGGTTTGCGCAAAGAAAGAGGACACCCAAGTTTTTGCCTGGGTGTCCTCTTTTCTTGTGTTATCGAAAGGGCCGGACCCTTTAAGGCTGTAGGGTTCTGCCCTTTCTTGCCTGCCGGTTCAGCCACCCCTTTGAAAAAAGTTGAGCGAACCCTTACTCCTGCTCCTTTTTCCCCTTCTTCCGCTTCTTTACGCACTCGGTCAACAGATACTCTATCTGCCCGTTGATGGACCGGAAATCGTCCTCGGCCCAGGCGGCCAGCTCCTCCCACAGCTTGGGGGAGATGCGCAGCAGTATCTGCTTTTTGCCTTTGTCCTTTTGCTCCATTCCATCACTGCCTTTGGTTTAGTAGATGGACCCGCTGTTTACAATGGGCTGGGCGTCCTTGTTGCCGCAAAGCACCACCAGCAGGTTTGACACCATGGCCGCCTTCCGCTCCTCGTCCAGGTCTACAATGCGGTCGTCGTTCAGCTGGGCCAGGGCCATTTCCACCATGCCCACGGCGCCCTCCACAATCTTTTTCCGGGCCGCCACAATGGCCTCTGCCTGCTGCCGCTGGAGCATGGCCGCGGCAATCTCCGGCGCGTAGGACAGGTGGGTGATGCGCACCTCCAAAATCTCCAGCCCGGCCATAGCCACGCGCTCCTGCAGGTCCTGCTTCATCATGTCGGCAATCTCCTGGCTGCTGCCCCGCAGCGTCTTCTCGTTGCTGCTGTCCTCCTCCAGCAAATCGTAGGGGTACATCCGGGCGATGTTCCGTGTGGCGGAATCGCACTGGGTGGAGAGGAAGGTGCGGTAGTTCTGCACGTTAAACACCGCCTTGGTGGTGTCCACAATGCGCCAGATGACAATGGTGCCGATGATGATGGGGTTGCCCCGCTCGTCGTTGACGGTCTGCTTCTCGTTGTTCAAGGTCATGGTCTTCAGGGAAATCTTTTTGTTTCCGCCCAGGCTCACCGTGGTGGAGCCGTTGAGGTTGGTGGTCATAGAGGAGCCCTGGGCCCCGGGGTTGATGCCCTCGCAGAAGGGGTTCACCCAGAAGTAGCCGTCCTTTTTCAGCGTGCCGTGGTACTTGCCAAAGAGGGTCAGTACCAGGGCCTCGTTGGGGTTTAAGATTTTCAGCCCGGGCATGAGGAACAAATCGAAGATGAGCACCAGCGCCCCGGCAATGGCGATGGCCACAGCGGCGCCCACGTTGGTGGCCGAGAGGAATACCGGCCCGCACACCATGGCGGCAATGCTGCCAAAGAACAGCAGCAGAATCAGGGCCAGCATGGCAAAGCCATTTTTGGTTTTCACGGGCTTTTCTACGTAGCGGTTGACGATTTTCTCTTGGGTTTCCATACAATAACACTCCTTTTCAAGCTTTCTGTATGCTATCATTCTAATATCATACAGGAAGCTTGTCAAGGGGGCATAGGAGAATATTTTTCCCCGGGGGAGAGACCCCAGCCCCAAAACCGCGCCCCGCTGGGATTTCCCTCTTGCGCGGGCCTGGTAAAAGCAATATAATGAAAATATCGTGAGAAAAGGAGGAGTTTGCATGAAGGATACCCAAAACTTTACCGCCCAAAGGCTGCCCAATGGGGTGACGGAAATCACCGACCTTTCGGGGGTGCACTGCTTCCTGGTGGAAGGCCGGGACAAGGCGCTGCTCATCGACACCATGACAGGCCTGCGGGGCCTGCCGGCGTTTGTGGCCACCCTGACGGATTTGCCCGTGGAGGTGGCCCTGACCCATGGCCACATGGACCACGCCGGGGGTGTGTTTGAGTTCGGCCGCTGCTACATCCACCCGGCGGACATCCCCATGCTGGACGGCCGCACGCTGCCCGCCCGGGTGGGCTATGTGCGGGGGCAGCTTCCCCCTGGGGAGGCGCCGGAGGCGTCCGCCTTTGTGCCGGACGGCCCGGTGGAGTTTGTGCCCCTCAAGGCCGGGGACAAGCTGGACCTGGGCGGCCGCGCTTTGGAGGTCCTTCACGTGCCGGGCCACACCAGGGGCTCTCTGTGTTACCTGGATACGGCCAGCGGGGATTTCTTCGCCGGGGACGCCTGCAACAACAACACGCTGCTGATGATGGACGTCTCCGCCACCATTGAGGAGTACCTGGAGGCACTGCTGGCCCTCAAGGAGCGCCAGGGGGACATCCGGCGGTTTTACCTGTTCCACGGGCCCAGCCTCCAGGACAAGAGCTGCATCGACGACAACATCCAGTGCTGCCGGGACATTTTGGCGGGCACCGACGACCGCGTCCCCGTGGACTTTTTAGGCCGCCCCGGCTATCTGGCCAAGGAGCGCACCCCCGGCACCTTCAGCCGCAAGGACGGCCGGTTTGGGAACGTCGTCTACAACCCCCAGCAGGTGCGCAAGGGCTGAGGTGTCTGCCATGAAACGTCTGTATTTGATTGGCGGGCCCATGGGCGTGGGCAAAACCGCCGTCTGCCAAGAGCTGAAACGCCTTACCGCCCCCAGCGTCTTTTTGGATGGGGACTGGTGCTGGGACATGGAGCCCTTCCAGGTGACGGCGGAGACGAAGGCCATGGTCCAGGAGAACATCGCCTTTCTGCTGGGGCAGTTCCTTCGGTGTTCTGCCTATGAAACGGTGATTTTCTGCTGGGTGATGCACCAGCGGGAAATCATCCAGGAGCTTCTTGCCAGCCTGCCCCTGGAGGGCGTGGAGGTGCGGGCGGTGTCCTTGCTGGCCACGGCGGAGACGCTGCAAGCGCGCATCGGCAAGGATGTGGCCGCGGGCCTGCGCACCTGGGACGTGCTGGAGCGCAGCCTCCAGCGGCTGCCCCTGTACCAGGACTTGCCCACGGAAAAGCTCTGGGTGGATGACTTGACGCCCCAGCAGGCTGCCCAGCGTCTGGCCGGGGACCGCGCGTGAAAGGGGGAAATCCCATGGAGGAAGAAATTTTAACAGGGGGCCGGGTGACGGCCCAGGTGGTGCGCCGGGGGGAGTTTGTCCACCGCACCCCCTGCAAGAATGCCGCCTTTGTCCACCAGGTGCTGGAGTTCCTGGAGGCGGGAGGGGTGGAGGGCGTCCCCCGCTACCGGGGACTGGACCAGCAGGGGCGGGAGGTGCTCACCTTCCTGCCGGGGCAGGTGCCGCCGGACTTGGGCTTTTTCACCCAGGCGCAGTGCTGCCGGGCCGTGGAGCGGATGAAGGCGTTCCACAGCTGCTTGCGGGACTTCCCCGGCTGCCCCCCCTGGCTGGACTGTGTGCCACAACGACTTGTCCCCCTGCAACTACGTGTTCCAGGAGGGGCGGCCGGTGGGCATCATCGATTGGGACGCCGCCGCCTTTGGCCACCCCCTGGACGACTTGGCCTACGCCTTGTGGCTGTGGCTGGATTTGGGCAATGAGGAGTACAGCTACGCCACCGTCCGGCAGCGCATGGGCGTCATGCTGGACGCCTACGGCGTGGCCGCCGGGGAGCGCCCCGGCATGGGGAAGCGCATCCACCGCCAGATGGAGCGGGTGGCCCAAAGCGTGTTCCCCACCCCCCAGCAGACCGCCGCCACCAGCCAGTGGGCCCGCCGCAGCCAGACGTGGCTCCGGGGCTTTTGGAACAGCCTCTACCCGGGGCGCTTGTAACCGCAAAGAACAGAAAGAGGGCCGCCTGGCGAAAGGCATCGGGGAAGTCGGGGCCGTCCATCACCTGGGCGGTGAGCTGGGGGTGGTGTACAGGCTGCCTGCACCGTCCCATACACGCCGCAAACAAAAAGCGCCTGGACCAAAGGTCCGGGCGCTTTTGCCGCGATAGAAGTTAAATCCGGCTGTTGCTTTCGCCGCTGCCCAAAATGCAGCAGACCTCCCGCAGCTGCTGCACCAGCTGGTACAGCCAGGTGCGAATCTCGTCCAGGTTGGGGTGCTCCTGGCGGCGGTAGGCCGCAATGCGGGCCGTGGGCGGCACCCGCATGGGCACGTACTGGCCGGCCTCCAGCAGGTTGGCGATGTACTCCGCGGCCTCCAACAGGAGCTCGGCGTTTTCCCGCTCCATGTGCCGGCGGGAGCGGTCGGCGGTTTTGGCCAGGGTTTCGGTGGCCAGGCGGATGGCCAGATGGGCCGAGCCCTCCTCGTTGACGTCCTCCGGGATGGCGGAGGGCCCCCGGTTGCGGAAGAAGCCCTGTACCGCCGCCACAATGGAGGGGTCGCGGACGGTGCCGTCGGGATAGCAGATGCCGTGGACCTTCCGCCAGATGCTCTGGCCAATCATCAGCTCGAACACGTAGAAGCCAAAGCCGTATTCCGCCAGGATTTCCAGCTCCATGTCGTAGGGGTTGGAGCGGCACAGGCAGCAGCACTCGTTGTTCACCACGGGCTTGTTGTACTTCTGGCTCAGGCGCTTCATGATCTCGCATTCGTCCCGCACCCGCTTGCGCGTCTCAAAGTAGTTGTGGAAAATCAGCACATCCACCAAGGGCGCCGTCTGGCTGGGCTCGATCTCATAGGCGTAGGTGTTGCCCACGCCCAGGGCGTTGACAGAGTCCTTCTCCCGCACATGGGCAATGGCGTGGCGGATAAAAGCCCACACCGATTCCTGCTTGGCCCGGAAGGCCTCCATGTCCTGGGGCTTGGGGTCCAGCAGGTGGCGGAACTCCGGCTCCTCGGGGTAGAAGGTGACAAAGTTGGGGGTGTGGTAGCCGGGCTCGTTGGCGATGTCCCAGAAGAGCAGGCCGGGCTCGCTGCCCACCGCCTGGTACACGTCGTCAAAGAACGCATCGGCCAGGTGGTAATTCTCCGGCTTTAAAATGCTGGGGATGGCCGGCAGGCCGTCGTGGGCCTCTTCCTCTACAAAGTCCGGGTAGAAGGGGCCGCCGCAGTAGAGGATGGGCGTGGTGGAAATCCCGTGGGCCCAGGCAGTCTGGACAAAGTCCCGCAGGTTTTCCTGGAACTGCCGGGGGTCCCGGAGGTAGGCCTTATAGGCCAGGAAAATCCGGGCGCTGTTCAGGCCCAGGCGCTGGGCGTAGCCCATCTCCCGGTCCACCACGTCGTGGCGGTAGTTGTTCCAAAAGTCCAAGTCGTTCTGGGCGTAGCTGGGGGTGTAGTTGAACCCCCGGATGTGGCTGTAGTCCGCTAAGGGCTTCATGTGGCAAAACTCCTCTCCGTGTTTTTTGTTGACACACAGAAGGGCCTCCCCAGTCCTCTGGAAAGGCCCTTCCGCGTTTGCTGCAATTCTGTTTGGAGTAAATAAAAGGGATACTTTATTCCTTGTTGGCCAGATATTCGTCCAGCTGGGCCTGCTTCTCGGTGATAATCTCGTTGATGCCGGCGCTCTCCAAATCAGCCACAAACTGGGGAATGGCCTCATCGGGGTTCAAGGTGCCCCACCGCAGGGCGGTGTCATACTGGGAAACCACGTTGTTGCAAGCGGTGACCTGGTTCGTCAGCACGCTGCTGTCCCAAGTAAAGCCCATTGCCGGGCTGGCAACGCCCTCCTGGTTAAATGCATTCAGCTGGTCCCACAGGTCGGCGGGGTTGCCTTCCCACACAGGGGTAATCTGCTGGTTGGGCATGGCCCAGTCGCACACAGGGTAGCCAGAAGCGCTGGTTTCCACGCCTTCGGGAGTGGTGACAAAGGTGTGGGTATCGTCGGTCCACACCCAGTGTTTGCCCTCGATGCCATCTACAAACAGGGTGGAAACGTCTGCATCGGTGTACATCAAGTTCCACAGCTCCATGGCCTTTTCAGGGTACTTGGCACAGTAGGGAATCATAAAGTTGTTGCCCTGGGCAATGCCAGTGTGCTTATAGGGGTCATAGAGGAGGCTTACCTTGATATCCTTAGAATTCTGGCGGCTCAGCTCGCCCTCGATGCCAGGCTTGTAGTTGGAGAAAATGGCAAAGCCGTTGGCAGAGAGCAGGTTGTTCTCCGTGGTGGTGGTGGCGTCGGCCATTACCAGGCCTTCCTGGTTCCACTGGTACATCATCTCGCAGAACTCGCGATATGTATCTGTGTTGTAGAAGTTGACCACTTCGGTGCTGTCGGAGTATACATCCTCCAGCACGCCCAGGCTGTCGCCCAGGGGGTCATATGCCAGGGGGATTTGCATGCCGCCGGCAGACCAGGAGGGCACCATGCAATCCATGTCGGGATACGCCTCGTGGACTTTTACCAAAATATCATGGAACTCTTCAAAAGTGGTGGTTTCGCCAATTTCCAAGCCCAGCTCTTCCACAATGTCGTTGCGGTAGCCAAAGCCAGTGGACCAAGAGCTGTCGCGCATGTTGGGCAGGGCATAGAGCACTCCGTTAATGCGGCAGGATTCCATATCCACAGGGTTGAGCAATTCCAAAGTCTCCTGGCCGTATTCGTTGACCAAATCGTCCAAGGGGGTAACATAGTTGTTGCGTACCAGGCCGGGAAGTCCGCCGCTGGCGGCGTTGTAGTTCAGCAAATCAATCTGTTCGCCGGCAGTCAGGGCGAGGTTGATCTGCTCGCCGTCCTGGCCGCGGACAAAGCTGACTTCCACGCCGATCTTCTCTCGGGTGATTTCGCTGACAGCTGCGGCCACCTCGTTGACATCGTTAGTGTCCGCGCTACCCTGGCCCCAGACCACCAGCTGGACAACCTCGCCGTTGTCTTCGGTGGCGGTGCTGGAATCCGCAGCAGAGCTGTCGCCCGCCTCGGAGGCGGTAGAGGCGGAGCTATCGCCTCCGGCAGCGCTGCTGGTGGGGCTCTCCCCGCCGCCGCTGCAAGCAGCCATGCTGGCTGTCAGCAGCCCGGCGAGCAGGACGGTTAAAATCCTCTTGCCTAAATTTCTCACTGTAATTCCTCCATTCATGAACATTGTTGGGTTTATACACATTATATCGCCTAGCCGGCTTGTGTTCTACCATTTATCCGAAGGGGATTGTTGAAAATCCGACTTGTTCGTACAACGAGGAAAGGCTGTGTTAAAAAACCGACCTGCCAATGTTCCTTTTCCGACATTCCCCGGGTTGGGTCTGGGGGCAAAAAACGCCCCGGGAAGAAGTCTTCCCAGGGCGCAGGATAGTTTGTAAAAGCTTACAGGATGTCGATGTACTCCCCGCTCAGGGCCTTGTTCATGCTGCGCACGGCGCAGAACTTGCCGCACATGCTGCAGGTATCGCTGTGGTCGTCTTCGGGCTTGCGGCTGTCCCGGATGGCCCGGGCGGTGTCCGGGTCCAGGGCGCAGGCGAACTGGGCTTCCCAGTCCAGGGCCCGGCGGGCGTCGGCCATTTTGTCGTCTATCTCCCGGGCGCCGGGGATGCCCTTGGCGATGTCCGCGGCGTGGGCGGCGATTTTCGAGGCGATGATGCCCTGCTTCACGTCCTCCACATTGGGCAGGGCCAGGTGCTCCGCCGGGGTGACGTAGCACAGGAAGGCCGCGCCGCTCATGGCCGCCACCGCCCCGCCAATGGCCGCGGTGATGTGGTCGTAGCCCGGGGCGATGTCCGTCACCAGGGGCCCCAGCACGTAGAAGGGCGCCCCCATGCAGATGCTCTGCTGCACCTGCATATTGGCCGCCACCTGGTTCAGGGGCACGTGGCCGGGGCCCTCCACCATCACCTGGACGTTGTGCTCCCAGGCCCGCTTGGTCAGCTCGCCCAGGCGCACCAGCTCCTCAATCTGGCACACGTCGGTGGCGTCGGCCAGGCAGCCGGGCCGGCAGGCGTCCCCCAGGGAGATGGTCACGTCGTGCTTTTCGCAGATGTCCAAAATCTCGTCGAAGTGCTCGTAGAAGGGGTTTTCCTCCCCGGTCATGGTCATCCAGGCGAACACCAGGCTGCCGCCCCGGCTGACGATGTTCATCTTCCGCTTGTGGCGGCGGATCTGCTCAATGGTCTTGCGGGTGATGCCGCAGTGCAGGGTGACAAAGTCCACGCCGTCCTCCGCGTGGAGGCGCACCACGTTGATGAAATCCTGGGCGGAGAGGGTGCCCAAATCCCGCTGGTAGTGGATGACGCTGTCGTACACCGGCACGGTGCCAATCATGGCGGGGCACTCGGCCACCAGCTTTTTCCGGAAGGGCTGGGTGTCCCCGTGGGAGGACAGATCCATAATGGCCTCGGCCCCCAGGTCGATGGCGCTTTGCACCTTTTTCATCTCGATGTCATAGTCCTTGCAGTCCCGGGAGACGCCCAGGTTCACGTTGATTTTGGTGCGCAGCATGCTGCCCACGCCCTGGGGGTCCAGGCAGGTGTGGGCCTTGTTGGCGCAGATGGCCACCTGGCCCTTTGCCACCAGCTCCATCAGCTGCTCCAGGGGCATGTGTTCCTTTTCCGCCACGGCCTTCATTTGGGGGGTGGCAATGCCCTTGCGGGCGGCGTCCATTTGGGTGGTGTATTCCATAGGTCAATCCTCCTTGTGGGTTCTCAGTGAATAGGCGTGGTCCAGGGGGCCGCTGCCATGGCCCAAGTCCAGCATGGCCGCCAGGGCCCCGGAGAGGTACTCCTTGGCCGTTGCCACGGCGGTTTCCAGGTCTTGGCCCTTGGCCAGGTTCGCGGCGATGGCGCTGGACAAGGTGCAGCCTGTGCCGTGGGTGTTGGGGTTCTGGATTCTCCTGCCGGGGAACCACCGGCCCTGCCCCTGGCGGTACAGGTAGTCGTTGGCGTCGTTGAGGCTGTGGCCGCCCTTGCACAGCACGGCGCAGCCGTAGGCATCCCCGATGCGCTGGGCGGCCCGCTCCATGTCCACGGGGGCGAAAATCTCCCACCCGGACAGCGCCTGGGCCTCGGGGATGTTGGGCGTCACCACGGTGGCCAGGGGGAACAGCTCCTCCCGCAGGGCGGTGGCGGCGTCGCTTTCCAGCAGGCGGGAGCCGCTGGTGGCCACCATCACCGGGTCCACCACCACATTTTGGGCGCCGTGCTGCCGCAGCTTCTGGGCGATGACGCGGATGAGCCCCGCCGAGGACACCATGCCCACCTTTACGGCGTCGGGGCGGATGTCCTGGAATACGGCGTCAATCTGCTGGCCCAAAAAGGCCGGCTCCACCTCCAAAATGTTGGTGACGCCCAAGGTGTTCTGCACGGTCAGCGCGGTGATGGCGCACATGGCGTACACGCCGTTTACCGTCATGGTTTTCAAATCCGCCTGGATGCCCGCCCCGCCGCTGGGGTCGCTTCCGGCTATGGATAGGCAGGTGTTCATGGGTTACCCTCCTTTACAGTGCGCTCCGCCAGGGCGCGCAGCTCCCGGCAGGCGGCTTCAATGTCCGGCTGGGAGAAGATGGCGGAGACCAGGGCAAAGCCGTCCATGCCGCCCCCCGCCAAGGCGGGCAGGTTCTCCCGGCTGATGCCTCCAATGGCCACGCAGGGGATGGACACGCTGCCGCAGATTTCCCCCAGCTGCTCCACGGTGATGCGGATGGCGTTTTTCTTGGTGGGAGAGGGGAACACCGCCCCCACCCCCAGGTAGTCGGCCCCGGCGGCTTGGGCGGCCTGGGCCTGCGCTACCGTCTTAGCCGTGGCGCCGATGAGGAAGCCTTTCCCAGCCCGGCGGCGGATGGCCTCCACAGGCTGGTCCTCGATGCCCACATGGACGCCGTCGGCGCCGCTTTGCAGGGCCACCTCCACCGAGTCGTTGACGATAAGGGGCACGCCGTAGCGGTGGCACAGGGCGGCGGCCTCCTTGGCCTCTTGGAGGAGCTGCTCCTCCGGCAGGGATTTTTCCCGCAGCTGCACCAAGGTGACGCCCCCCTTCAGCGCGGACTCTATCTGCTCCAGCAGCGTCTGCCTGCCCACCCACGCCCGGTCCGTCACGGCGTAGAGCAGCAGGGTTTGCGCGGAAAACTTCACAGTTCCGCCTCCTTTCTCAGTTGGCCCACCAGGCGGGCCGGGTCGGGGGCCGTCATAAAGCCGCTCATCACGCAGGCCCCGGCGGCCCCGGCCTGTTTTACTTGGGCGATGTTCCCCGGCCCCACGCCCCCAATGGCGTACACGGGCAAGGGGGAGGCCTGGCACACCTGGGCCAGCAGCTCCACGCCCCGGGGCGGCAGGCCAGGCTTGCACCCGGTGGGGAAGATGTGCCCCAGCGTGCCATAGGAGCATCCAAGCTCCGCCGCCTCCCGCACATCCTCCAGGCTGTGGCAGGAGGCCCCCAGCGCCGGGAACGCTGCCCGCTCCTCCGGGGAGAGCGCCCGCAGCCGGGGGAGGGGCAGGTGCAGGGCGGGGGCGCCCAGCTCGTTGGCTGTCTGGGGGAAGTTGTGCACCGCGCACTCCACCCCATACCGGCGGCAGAGCGCCAGCGCCTGGGCGGCCAGAAGCTTGTACTCTGGCTCCGGCAGGTCCTTTTCCCGCAGGATGATTTTGTCCACCCCGGCGGCCGCCACCCGCTCCAGCTGGGCGAGGAAATCCCCGGGGCACAGCGCCCGGGCGGTGACGCACACAAGCTTAAACATAGAGGTAATCGTTGAGGACGGGCTGCAAGCCCTCGGCCGCCATGTCCTGGTACATCTGGGAAAGGCTGCGGCTGTCGCTGATTTCAAACTGCTCGTCGCCGGCGTCCTCGGCCTCCTTCCCCTGGTACTTGCTCTCGTGGTCCCCAATGCCGGTGCTCACCCCGGCGGAGACCTTGGTGGCGGCAATGCGCACAATGCCGTTGCGGAAGGCGGCGTCCTCCCGGGAGGAGACGGTGATGCCCACAAAGGGCAAAAAGATGCGGTAGGCGCACAGCACCTGGCACAGCTGGCGCTCCCCCACGTCCAGGGGGTTTATCTTGTCGTTGTTGATGATGGGCCGCAGCCGCGGGCAGGAGAGGGACATCTCCGCCGCGGGGTACTTCCGCTGGAGGTAGTAGACGTGCAGGGCGCTGGCCAGGGCGTCCTTGCGGAAGTCCGCCAAGCCCAGTAGCGCCGAGAAGGCCACACCCCGCATGCCGCCCCGCAGGGCCCGCTCCTGGGCGTCGAAGCGGTAGGGCCACACCCGCTTGTGGCCCATCAGGTGCAGGGTCTCGTACTTGTCCCGGTCGTAGGTCTCCTGGAACACGGTGACGTAGTCCGCCCCGCACTCATGGAGGTAGCGGTACTCGTCGGTGTTCACGGGGTAGATTTCCAGCCCCACCATGCGGAAGTATTTCCGGGCCAGCTTGCAGGCCTGGCCGATGTACTCCACGGAGCTCATGGAGCGGCTCTCCCCGGTGAGCAGCAAAATCTCCTCCATGCCGCTTTGGGCGATGATTTCCATCTCGTGCTCTATCTGCTTCATGGAGAGCTTCATCCGGTGGATGTGGTTGTAGCAGTTAAAGCCGCAGTAGACGCAGTAGTTCTCGCAGTAGTTGGCGATGTACAAGGGGGTGAACAGGTACACCGTGTTGCCAAAGTGCTTTTTGGTCTCCAGGCAGGCCCGCTGGGCCATCTCCTCCAAAAAGGGCTCCGCCGCCGGGGAGAGCAGGGCCTTAAAGTCCTCGATGGTGCAGGTGTCGTGCTCCAGGGCGGCCCGCACGTCCCGGGCGGTGTACTGGGTGGTGTCGTAGCTGTCCATCTGGGAGAGCACCTTCTCCATCACGTCGGAGTGGAGCACCTCCATGCCGGGCAGGTACTCCAGGTGGCTTTTCCGGGAGGCGGGGTCCGTCTCCAGCCGGTGCTTTTTCGCCAAGGCCTGGGGAGAGAGGAATTCCGAATCGATAAAAAACTGGTTTTCTTGCTGTGCCATAACGCCGCCCCCTCAATCCCGCAAAAAGCCTGTCAGAGGGTCGGAGGCGCTGGCGCCCCGGGCCAGCACCCGCCCCAGGCCGGAGAGGTACGCCTTGCGGCCCGCCTCAATGGCCTGGCGGAAGGCGGCGGCCATCCGGGGCAAATCCCCGGCGGTGGCCAAGGCGGTGTTGGCCATAATGGCGGCGGCGCCCATCTCCATGGCCTCGCAGGCCTGGGAGGGCCGGCCAATGCCCGCGTCCACAATGACGGGCAGGTCGATCTCGTCAATGAGGATTTGGATAAAGTCCTTGGTGGCCAGCCCCTTGTTGGAGCCAATGGGGGAGGCCAAAGGCATGACGCAGGCGGCCCCGGCGCTGACCAGGTCCCGGGCGGCGTTTAAATCGGGATACATGTAGGGCATCACCACAAAGCCCTCTTTGGCCAGGATTTCCGTGGCCTTGATGGTCTCCTGGTTGTCGGGCAGCAGGTATTTGGTGTCCCGCATGATTTCAATTTTCACAAAGTCCCCGCAGCCCAGCTCCCGGGCCAGGCGGGCGATGCGCACGGCCTCCTCCGCGTTCCGGGCGCCGGAGGTGTTGGGCAGCAGCGTCACCCCCTGTGGGATGTAGTCCAGGATGTTCTCCTTCTCGGTGGTGTTGGCCCGGCGCACCGCCAGGGTGATCATCTGGGCGCCGGCGTCCCGCACCGCGGCCTCGATAAGCTCCAGGGAGTACTTCCCCGAGCCCAAAATAAACCGGGAGGTAAATTCCCTGCCCCCCAGGCTCCATGTGTCCTGTGTGTTCATAGCGATTCCTTCTTTCTGTATTTTCCAATAGCCTGTGGCTCAATCCAATTTTTCAATGCACAGCGTGGCAATGCCGGACTGCCCCGGCGCCCCGGTGAGCAGGTCTTGGGGCGCGGGCACCAGCAGCATAAAGCCCTCCTGGCCGTACCGGCGGCCGTAGCCCCGGGCGTAGCTCTCCTCCACAGTGGCGTGCTGCACCTGGCCGATGACCATGGCGGTGATGCCCGCGCCGCTGAGGTCCTGGACGCTGTGGAGGGTGCACTCCAAGGTGAGGAAAGCCTCCTCAATGGCCGGGGCGTGGATGGTGTGGGCCGGGACAGGGGTGAAGCCCCCGGCGGCGAACTCGTCGGTTTCCAGGCCGTTCTGGTGGATGGTCTCCACCAGGCTTTCGTAGCGGCCCATGGGCAGGAAGTTGACGCAGAAGCAGCCCTCCCGCTGGATGTTCTGGAAGGTGTGGGTGTGCTGGTACAGGTTGCCCATCACGGCGAAAAAGGCGGTCTTGTCCCCGTGAAAGCAGCTCCATCCGTGGAAGCACACGTTGGGCTGGCCGTTTTCCTTCCAGGTGGTGACGGCGAACAGCACGTTGGGGATGCCCGCCGTTGTCTCAAAGTGGTGGAACAGCTCAAACTCCCCCGGATAGGCCTCCTGAAAGTGCGGGGGGAATTCCTTGCCGATGTGGATTTTCATAGGTTGCCTCCTTTATGTTACACGTCAAGCTCCCCCGCCAAAACCCGCAGGACAGCCAGGGCCTGGTGGCCGGCGCAGAGCATCACCCGGGGGGCGAACAGGCTGCCGGCCTCTTTCACGTCGCTTTGGCCGTCGCCGCACAGGTACAGGCGCTTTCCCACTTTTTCCGTGCGGATGGCGTTTCCCGGCCCCAGCCCCGCCATGCCAGAGGCCGCCACCACAATGGCCTGGGGCAGCCGCTCCAGGACGGTGTTCACCAGCATGGCTTTTTCCTCTGCCTTGTCAAAGGCCTCGCAGATGACGTCCGCCCCCTGGAGCACTGCGGGGATGTTCTCCGGGGTCAGCCGCAGGGTGTGGCACTCCAGCCCCAGGTAGGGGTTGATTTCCTTTAGGTTTTCCGCCAGGGCCAGGGGCTTTTCCCGGCCGATTTGGCTTGCCTTGTACTGCTGCCGGTTCAGGTTGGAGAGGTCCACCTTGTCAAAGTCTATCAGGGATAAGGCGCCCACCCCGGCCCGGGCCAGGGCAACGGCGATGTGCGAGCCCAGCCCGCCCAGGCCGCAGACAGCCACCTTGGCCCCCTGGAAGCGCTGCCACAGTGCCGGGCCAATCCGCCCCCGGAGGGCGGCGTCCAGCTGCTCCCGGGTGGGCAGGGGCTCAGCCGCCGCCCACAAAGCGGACCACCTCCAGTGTGTCGCCGTCCTCTAAGGTGACGGCGCCGTACTGGGCCTTGGGGACAATCTCCCCGTTGCGCTCCACGGCGATGCGTCCGGCCTGGTAGCACAGCTCCTCCAGCAGCTGGGCCAGGGGCTTGCCGGCGGCGTTTTGGGGCTGGCCGTTGACTGTTACCATATCCATTCCTCCTTTTTGGGCAAAAAAACAGGGATACCTGCTACGGTATCCCACAAATAAAAAGCGCGATGTCACTTCCTACGACGGCATTATCCGTATCAGGTTAAAGGGTCGAAGTTGATGACTTCCTCTCAGCCCGCCAGCACGAGCTCCCCTGTTTTTCCTTCATTATAGCAACGGCGGGGGGATTCGTCAAGTCCCGGCGGAAAGGCCGGCTATGCCGGTGCGGGGGATCTGGCTTTTGGTTTTCCGATGTGGCTGCATGGGAACCCCCTCTTTTCACCCTGTGAGGCCCTGTTTTTTGCCCCGCTGAAAAGGGGAAATTCACACTTCGCAAACAATTCGGAAGCATCTTTCAAACACCCGCCCGGTAGAATATGGCCAGCAAATGAGAAAGACACAAAAAACGGAGGTCGATGGAACATGAAGAAAAAGAACTTTGTATCCCTACTTTTCGGCACGGTGGGCATCATCCTGTTCGCCTTGGGCATGTGCATGTGCCTGTTGCCAGAGTGGGGCGCCTTTACCCCCGGCGTGGTGATTGCGGCGGTGGGCGCGGTGGTCCTGCTGGTTTTGCTGCTGGTCCGCCGGAAGATGGCGGGCAAGCCCGCTGTCCACATCAGCGGCAAGGCGGTGGGCGCTGTGCTGCTGGGCATTGTGGGCGCTTTGGTGCTGGGCGTTGGCATGTGCATGGCCATGGTGTGGAGCATGCTGGTCCCCGGTATTGTCATGGGCGTGGCGGGCATCCTTCTGCTGCTGTGCTTGGTCCCCCTGGTAAAGGGCTTAAAGTGAGGTGAAACCTATGCGTGTGGTAGGAACCGTTATAGCGGCGTTGGCAGCCCTGGCCGGCGCGGCCGCGGCCATCACCTGTGTGGCGAAGTCTCGAAAACAGGAAATCAAAAACGATTGAGGAGGAATTTTTCATGGCAAAGTCAAAGTTGGTACAGGCCAACGAGAAAATCGCCGAAAGCGTTGTGGACGGCTACAAGAAGATAGAAAACGGCGTGGTAAACGGCTACAAGAAAATCGAGACAGGCGTGGTGGAGGGCTTCACCAAGATGACCGACCACTTTGTGGACCAGTTCCTCACCAAAGAGGGGGAGACCGTGGCAGAGGCCAAGGCCCGCCTGGCCCGGGAGCAGGCCCAGCGGGAGCAGCGGCAAAAGGAGCAGGAGACCTCTCGCGGGCAGCGGCCCAAGGAGAGGTGACTCTTCCAAAGAGAACCCGGAAGGCCCCAGCGGAAGCCGGGGCTTTTTTTCGCGGGAGCCTCGGCGCAAACAATTCCTTAACAATTCTGTGCTATTCTATAGATATGATGGGCCTATTCTGGCCACAGGGGGCCAACATGACGCGCCTGTGCTGTCACGCGCGGAGGAGGTATACACAATGTTTCAAATTTTAGTGGTGGAGGACGACCGGGAACTGAACAAGACCGTCTGTTCCTATCTGGACCAAAACGGCTACCAGGCTACGGGGTGTCTGGACGCCAACGCCGCCTACGACGCCATGTACGGCGGCAGCCTGTTCGACCTCATCATCTCCGATATCATGATGCCCGGCATCGACGGCTTTGAGTTCGCCAAGACGGTGCGGGAATTAAACCAGGAAATCCCCATCCTCTTTATGACTGCCCGGGATGACTTTGCCTCGAAACAGAAGGGCTTCCGGGCGGGGATTGACGACTACATGGTAAAGCCCATCGATTTGGACGAGCTGCTGCTGCGCATCCAGGCCTTGCTGCGCCGGGCGAAAATCGCCGCCAGCAAGCGGCTGGAGGTGGGCTCTCTGGTGCTGGACGCCGATGAGCTCTCCGCCACGGTGGACGGGGAGGAGATTCCCCTCACCGTGCGGGAGTTCAACCTGCTCTACAAGCTGCTGTCCTACCCGAAAAAGACCTTCACCCGCTTCCAGCTGATGGAGGAGTTCTGGGACGGGGACACCACCTCTGGTCCCCGGACGGTGGACGTGTACATCACCAAGCTGCGGAGCAAGTTCGCCGCCTGCAACGACTTTGAGATCGTCACCGTCCACGGCCTGGGCTACAAGGCGGTGCTGAAATGAGCGGAAAGGAAAAGCGGCGGCGGCGCCGGAACTGGCTGTTCTCCCTGCGGCGGTACCTCACCTTTTTTGTGCTGATGGCCTTTGTCATCACCTGCTGCATGCTGCTGTTCCTCAACACCATGTCCCGGGCCACCGGGCTGGAGCTCTCTCAGGAGTATGTGGAGGCTGCCGCCAAGGTGACATTCCTGAACATCCTGCTGCTGGCGCTGCTGTGCACCCTCATCGACGGCCTGCGGCGGAAGTGGATGGTGGGCCGGCCCGTGCGGAAGATCATCAAGGCCGCTGAGCAAATTACCCAGGGGGATTTCTCCGCCCGGGTGCCGGATTTGCACAGCCTGGACGCCGGGGACGGCTTCGGGGAGATCGCCGACTGCTTCAACAAAATGGCCCAGGAGCTCTCCGGCACGGAGACCCTGCGCACGGACTTTATCGCCAATGTCTCCCACGAGCTGAAAACGCCCCTGGCCGTCATCCAGAACTACGGCACCATGCTCCAGCAACCGGGGCTTTCCGAGGAAAAGCGCCTGGAGTACGCCAAGGCCGTCACCGACGCCTCCCGGCGGCTTGCCAACCTTATCACCAACATCTTAAAGATGAACAAGCTGGAGAACCAGCAGATTTTCCCCCAAGCGGAGACCTACGATTTGGGGGAGCAGCTGTGCCAGTGTTTGCTCGCCTTTGAAAACGCCTGGGAGGAAAAGGGCCTGGACATCCAGACAGAGATTCAAGAAAATGTACTGGTGGAGGCCGACAGCGAGCTGCTCTCTCTGGTGTGGAACAACCTGTTTTCCAACGCGGTGAAGTTCACCGGGCCGGGAGGGACCCTCTCCCTGACCTTGGAGGCCCAGGAGGACCTGGCGGTGGTTCGGGTGGGGGACACAGGCTGCGGCATCCCCCCAGAAGTGGGCCGCCACATCTTTGAGAAGTTCTACCAGGGGGACACCTCCCACGCCACCCAGGGCAACGGATTGGGCCTGGCTCTGGTGAAGCGGGTGATGGACATTGTGGGGGGCGACATCTCCGTGGAAAGCCAGGTGGGGGTGGGCAGCGTGTTCACCGTGAAGCTGAGGAGGAAGCGGGATGGATTGGAAGAAACTGCTTCATAAGCTGCTGTTCCCCGGGGCGGCGGTGGTCTTGCTCAGTATCCCCGTGGGCTTTGGCCTGCTGGCCTACGCCTTTCTCGTGGCCGGGGAGGAAAGCCCCATCGCCACTGTGAGCTACGTGCTCTCCGCCTACTCCCTGGTGGTGGTCTGTGCCAACGCCGTGCCCCTTTTCCGGAAGGGCAGCCAGTGGGCCCGGGGGCTCCCCTTGGTGTCCCAGCTGCTGGAGGACGTGCCCTACCGCGCCCGGCTGACGCTGGCCGCCTCCCTGGGGGTGAATATCTTGTACGCCGGCTTCAACGCCCTGTCGGGGCTGTATTACCGCTCCCCCTGGTTTGGCTCCCTGGCGGCCTACTATTTGCTCCTTTCGGTGATGCGCTTTCTGCTGGCCCGCTACGCCAGCCGCCACGGCTTTCAAGGGAACAAGCCGGCCCAGTGGAAGCGCTATCGCCTGTGCGGGGCCATGCTCATCCCCATGAACTTTGCCCTGGCCGGGGTGGTGATACTCGTTTTGCATCAGAAGGGGGGCTTCCACTATGGGAGCATGCTCATTTACGTCATGGCGCTGTACGCCTTTTACGTCACCATCTCCGGGGTGATAGGCCTGGTGCGCACCCGCAAGTACAAAAGCCCAGTGCTCTCCGCGGCCCGTGTGGTGAGCCTGGCCGCGGCGCTGGTGTCCATGCTCTCGTTGGAGGTGGGCATGCTGGCCCAGTTTGGGGGCGGGGAGTTTTTCCGCCGCGCCATGATAGCCTCCACCGGCGGCGCCGTGTGCTTCATTCTGGTGGGCATGGCCAGCGCTATGATTGTCCGGGCCACCAAAGAGCTGAAACAGCCCCAAACATAACATTTTAGAAACACAACGCCATCCTTTCCCAAACAAAAGGATGGGATGCTATAGAGGCAACAAAGAAAGGAAGCGTGAGCCATGGAACCCAACAAGGACGTTTTTCAATACACCTACTCCGCCAAGCAGCAGGAGGAGATCGAGGCCATCCGCAAGAAATACCTGCCGTCCCAGGAGGACAAGATGGAGCAGCTGCGCCGCCTGGATAAAAGCGCCACCAAGAAGGGGACAGCTCTCTCCATTGTGGTGGGCGTGGCGGGCTGTCTGCTGATGGGCGTGGGCATGTGCTGCTCCATGGTGTGGATGGGGAACCTGTTTATCCCCGGTATCATCCTGGGGCTGCTGGGCATCGCCTTGGTGGCGGCGGCCCACCCCGTGTACCAGCGTGTCACCAAAAAAGAGCGGGAAAAGCTGGCCCCCCGCATCCTCCAGCTGACCGAGGAGCTGTCCAGGCCGGAGTAAGAAAAACGAAACGGAAAACATTAGGCAGCGCATTCGCATCCCGACGAAAACTCTAGGGGATTCTCTTTTTCCTCATTCGGAGCAGTGGCGAGGTCTCCCGCCTCAGCTGTTTCTTACTGCCGGGTGACGGACGGACAGCTGGTTCAGCCACATTGCCGTGGAAGTGCCTGGCGAAGAGACCAGCAACGAGTGGCTGGAGGCGGTAGACGACGAAAGCTATTCCAAACTGCATTAAAAAAGCCGGGCGCACTTTCTTCATGAAGGTGCGCCCGTGTGCATCGATAACTACAATATCCTCTCCAATACGGTTCTGCTGGTGGAGGAGGGACTTGGCGTGGCGGTGTGCCTAAATGGGGCTTTGGCCATCCATCATAGCCCCCAACTGCGGTTTGTGCCGCTGGTGCCGGAACGCTCCATCCGGGGCGTGCTGATTTGGAAGAAAACCACGTGTTCAACCCTGCCATTTCCCTGTTTGTGCAGATGGTGCAGCGGTATGGGGAAAGCGAAAGATACTAGCCGTGTGACGGCACTAAAAAGGAGACGCTGGAAAGCGCCTCCTTTTTTCATCTCGTTTCCTGGTTCAAAGGGCGAAGCTCCAAGGGCTCCCCGGGAGCTAACACCAGGGCTCGCTCCGGGTTTTGGATGCGGGCCATCAAATCCGCCGGGTCCCCGTTGAAGGGGGTCATGTCCGGGGCGTCCACACAGCCCCAGTGCCACAGCAGCAGGGGAGTGTGGGGATAGGCGTTGGCCAGCTTTACCGCGTTGTCCAGGCCGATGTGCCACTGGCTGTCGGAGAAGTCAAAGAGCATCAAATCCGGGGTGGGCATGTGCAGGTGTTCCTCCAGCAGGCGGGAGTCTCCCACCGCCCAGAGGGAACCGTCCGGGGTGTCCAGCCAAAAGCCGCAGAAGTCCTCGGGCAAAAACACCCGTTCCGCCGCCCCGGGGACTTCATTCTGCCAGGCGTGGTCCGCCGGGGTCAAGGTGACCTTTACCGGCCCCACCGTGAAACTCTCCCCAATGTCGTGGCCCACCCCGGGCAGGCCCATGTCCCGGCACAGCCCCGCCACATAGCGGGGAGCGTGGTAGGCGCCGCACACCGGGGCCAAGTCCCGGCAGGTGTCCCGGCTGAAGTGGTCGTTGTCGCTGTGGGTCAGCAGGACGGCGTCCACCTGGGGCACGTCCTCCACTCGCAGGGGGGACTCCACCAGCAAGGGCATGTCGAAGCCCTCCAGCACCGGGTCGATGAGAATGTTCGTCCCACGGCAGTTGACCAGCGCCCCCGCGCTGCCCAGCCAGCGGACGGTGGTGCCCGCCTGGGGGCTGAAAGCCTCTTTGCCAAAGGGAATGGGGTCAGGCGCTTTGGCCTGGATCTTGTGCATGATACCGCCTCCTCACACTGTTTGCATTCAGTATACCCGCAAATGGGCCGGGTGTCCAATACTTGCTTTTTATGCCGGCAAATGTGGAGGACGTATGGTAGCACGGTCTACTGACCATTACAAAAACGCATAGAAAAGGATAAAAGATAAGTATTAGACATTCTCGAGCCCAGCCGCTATACTGAAACCAGAAAAGCAAAGGAGGTATCCCGGATGAAAAAGATTCTTTCTCCCCTGCTGGCCCTTGCCTTGGCGATTGTGTTCGCCGCCTGCCAGGCGGCGCCCAACTCCAGCGTCCTCTCCAGCCCGGCGCCGTCTGAAAGTTCCAAGATTTCCTCTGCTGTGGAGGAAGGCGCGGCCTCCTCCTCCCAGCTGGCAGAGCCCAGCGAGGCCCCGGCGGAGAGCTCCGCTTTGGAGGACTCCCCGGAAGCAGTGGAGAGCAGCGTGCTCATCGCCTACTTCTCCTGGGCGGAAAACGCCGTGCTGGAGGAGGGCGTGGACGCCATGACCTCCCCCAGCGTCAGCGACCCGGGGAACGTCCAGCAGTTGGCGGGGTGGATCCAGGAGGAGACCGGCGGCGAGCTGTTCTCCATCCAAGTCACCGACCCCTACCCCAGCGACTGGGACGCCTGCCTGGAGCGGGCCAACCAGGAGCGGGGTCAGGACGCCCGCCCCGCCTTGGTGGAGCCCCAGGTGGAAAATCTGGAGCAGTATGATAGGGTGTTCTTGGGTTATCCCAACTGGTGGTACGGCGTGCCTATGGCTTTGCTGACCTTCTTGGAGGAGAATGACCTCTCCGGCAAGGACGTGTATCTGTTCTGCTCCCACGGCACGGGCGGCCTGGCCCGGAGCGTGGAAATCATCACCGAAGCCGCGCCGGAGGCCAACATCTCTGACAATATCTTTGACTGCTATGAGGAGGACGCCCCCGTCTCCCAGGAGAACATTCAAGCCTGGGTGGCGGAGCTGGATCTCTCCCAGCCGCAAGAAACCACTTCAAGTGAAACGGAGGAAAACGACATGGAAAGCACACAAATTGCCGTCACCTGCGGAGACTTGCAGGTGGTGTACGCCCTCAACGACAGCCCCGCCGCCCAGGGCCTTCTCTCCCAGCTGCCCCTGACGGTGGAGGTGGAGAACTTCAGCACTAACGAGAAGGTGTTCTACCCGCCCCAGGAGCTGGACACCACCGATACGCCCCTGGCGGTGGGCGGCGCAGGCACCTTGGCCTACTACGCTCCCTGGGGGGACGTGGTGCTGTTTTACGACAGCTTTTCGGCCAACAGCTCTCTGTTTGAACTGGGAGAGGCCGTCTCCGGGGCGGAGGACATCTCCCAGATGACAGGGACCATCACCGTGGAAACGGTAGAATAACTCCACCGTGTTTGTGGGCTACCCCGACTGGTGGAGCGATGCCCCCATGCTGCTCTACTCCTTCCTGGAGTCCTACGACTGGGAGGGCAAGACCCTCATCTCCTTCTGCACCAGCGGGGGCAGCGGCTTTGGCCGGAGCCTGGACAACCTCCCCGCCAGCGCCCCCAGCGCCACGATTCTGGAGGGTTTCCATGTGAACGGCAGCAGCGTGGACGGAGCCGCTGAGGATGTTGCCGCCTGGCTCAGCGGCCTGGGCCTGAAAAGTAGCGGAACATGAAGCCGAAAGCTAAGGTCAAAATCGCCGTAGACGTGCTCATGACCCTGGGCATGCTGTTCCTCATGGGGTACCAGTTCTGGGGGGACGTGGCCCACGAATGGGCGGGGGCGGGAATGTTTGTCCTGTTCATCCTGCACCACGCCCTCAACGGCGGATGGTACAAAAGCTTGTTCCGGGGAAAGTACAGCCCGGCTCGGATTTTTCAGCTTGTCATCGATTTGCTGGTGTTTCTGGACATGCTGGGGCTGATGGTCAGCGGAGTGATCCTCTCCAACCATGTGTTTGACTTTCTCCCCATCCTGGGCGGCATGGGCTTTGCCCGGACGCTGCACATGCTGGCCTCCTTCTGGGGGTTCCTGCTCATGGCGCTGCACTTGGGGCTGCACTGGAACGTGTTTTTGGGGATGGCCCGAAAAGCGCCGGCTTTTCAGAAGCCCTCCCGGCGGCGGACTATTGTGCTGAACCTCTTGGGTGGGGCGGTGGCGCTCTATGGAATCTTCGCCTTTTTCCGCCGGGATTTGCCCACATACCTGTTTTTGCAAACGCATTTTGTATTCTTCGATTTTAGCGAGCCCATTCCCCTGTTCTACCTGGATTATTTGGCTATTATGGGGCTGTTCATCTTTCTGGCTCACACTGTGAGTAAGCTGCTGCGGAAAGGGTTTCATCAGCAAAAGAAAAAATGATAAGGAGGAATCTCTCATGGAAAAGAACCTTGGAAACGCTCTGGCTCTCTATCCCACGCCCTTGGTGGTTGTGGGAACGATGGTAAACGGCAAGCCCAACTGGGTGCTGGTGGGACACCTGGGCATTATGGGCCACGACCATGTGATGGTCAGCCTGGCCAAGCCCCATTACACCAATCAGGGCATCAAGGAGACGAAAGCCCTGTCCATCAACATTGTGGACGAGGCTTTGCTGCCCCTGGCGGACAAGGCCGGGTGCGTCAGCGGCGCGAAAGAGGACAAGTCCCAACTGTTTGCTTACACTGTGGGGGAATCCGGCGCACCCATGATCGACAGCGCCCCCGTGGTGATGGAGTGCCAGGTGGAGGACCTTTACGAAACCCAGGGCTTTGACAACTTCATCTGCACCATTCAAGCCACCTTTGCCGAGGAAAGCGTCCTCAATGAACAGGGCAAGCTGGAGTATCACACCCTGAAGCCCGTCCTCTTTGAGATGCCCACCTACGAATACTTGAAGACCGGGGACGTGCTGGCCAAGTGCATGAGCTTCGGGAAGGCCCAGGGATGAAAGCGCTGATCGTGTGCTACTCCTACTCGGGAAACACCTACCGGGTGGCCCAGGCCATCCAGAAGCTCACCGGGGCCCAGCTTTGCTAGATCTTTCCCTCCCAGCCCTGGCGGAGCGCCTGGGCCTTACCTCGGAGGACATCCAGCCCAACGCGGGGTCATCGCCTACGCCCCCTGGGACAACACCAACACCATTCAGAAGAACCAGGAGTTCTACAACCCCGATGCGGCGAAAATCGCTAAGGACTGCACCCCGGAGCTGGACTTCATCCACTACGCCGGCCCTCACATGCCGCCCCTATTCATCTGGCACAACCGGTACGACAAATTTGTTCCCGCTATTAACCCGGTGATGTTCGCCGGGAAAATGATCGAGTACGGCCGGCCCTTCGAGCTGCACATCTTCCAGGGCGGAGAGCACGGCATGTCTGTGTGCAACAATTTATTAGTCATCACCCCCAGCAGCTTGTTCTGAATTTACCGCACCGCCTCGTCGGTGGGGGTGAGCAGATCTGTCCCCACCCGGGCAAAATAGACGCGGGCCTCGTCGATGTTGCGTTTCGCCACCGTGACGGTGATTACCCCCTTGAAATGGGAACCTTTGGAATCTGCCTGGATAATGGGCAATTTATATAGAAACTCGCCGGAAACTTTTACGCAGCCTCCGACGGGAAAACGGGGAGAAAACAAAAAAACGGGGCCTTCAGCCTGGGAAAACCAGGCGGGAAGCCCCGCTTTGAGCCATAGAATGCCTTGGAGATCTACGGTGAGAGCGGTGTGAGAATCATTCTCAAAAACGGCTGAAAACCGCTTAAAAACAAAGAAAAATGGAGTGACATCTATTTTGTCACTCCATCATGGGTTAGGGTGACAAAATAGATGCCCAAAGAACAATGCCCTTCAACCGCGAAAAGTTGGTAGCGACAGCGAGGCGTAAGCGAGGACGCTTGCAACCGAGCAGCCGAGCCGAGCGTGACTTTTCGCGGAGAGGAGCGGCAACCCGTACGGTGAAGCCGCATTTTGCGCAGAAAAATGCGACGAACCACAAGGGTTCGCCGCGACGTGGCGCGCCAGGAGGGACTCGAACCCCCGACCTTTTGGTTCGTAGCCAAACACTCTATCCAGCTGAGCTACTGGCGCATTGGGCTGTTTTCTAACAGCCTACTTATTATAGCTGGCTCGGGGCGAAAAGTCAAGCCTTTTTTAAAGTTTTTTGAAACTTTGTCACGGAAAAGCCGAAGGGGGAGAGGACATTCACCGCGCCCAAGGACTCGCCCAGCAGGAGCTGACCGTCCTCCATGTCCAAAGCGGCCTTTAAAACGCTCTGGGGGCGGCTGCTGCGGTTGACCACCACCGTCAGGCTTTCCCGGGTGGTTTCGGTAAAGACGAAGCGCTCAAAGGCCAGCAGGTTCCCGCTGGCGAACAGGGTGCGGTACGAGCCCTGCCCTAAAATGCCTTTCTCCTGGGCGCGGAGCTGCCCCAGGCCCTTGTACCAGGTGAGCAGGTTTTGACCCTCTCTGCCCCAGGGATAGCAGGCCCGGTTGAAGGGGTCCCGGTAACCTTCCATGCCGGCCTCGTCCCCGTAATAGAGACAGGGCACTCCTGGAAGCAGGTACTGGATCAGGGATGCCAGACGCAGCCGCTTCAGTCCCGTCTCCCACTGCTCCGGTGACAGGTGTTGAGCCGCCTGCCACTCCCGGCCCCGGTTGCCGGCAGGCTCCCCGCCCAGGATGGTCAAGGCCCGCTCGGTGTCGTGGGTGCCGATGTGGTTCATCAGCAGCCGCAGGCATTGGGGCGGGTAGTTCTCGCAGATGCTCTCCACCGTCTCGGCGAAGTTCCGCGGGTCGCCCCCCAGCAGGAAGCCCAAAATGGCGTCCCGGAAGGGGTAGTTCATCACGGTGTCCAGCTGCTGGCCCAGCAGGTACCGCCGGCGCACGCCGTAGGCCGTCTTGTTGGAGGCGTCCTCCCACACCTCCCCCAGCACCAGGGCGTCGGGGCGCTGGGCCTTGGCCGCAGCGGTGAGGTTGTCCAGGAAGGGGTCGGGCAGCTCGTCGGCCACATCCAGCCGCCAGCCGGAGGCCCCCGCCGCCAGCCACTTGCGGACGATGCCCTCTTTCCCATTGATGTAGGCGTCGTAACTGGGGTTGGTCTCCTGGACGTTGGGCAGGGTGTCGAAGTTCCACCAGCAGTCGTAGGAATCGGGCCACTGCCGGAAGGAGTACCAGGGGTAATAGGGGGACTGCTGGGAGTTGTAGGCCCCGGGGGTGGGGTAGCGCCCCTCCCGGTTGAAGTAGACGCTGTCACTGCCTGTGTGGCTGAACACCCCGTCAATCACCACCCGGATGCCCAGCTCCTTCGCCGCCTGGCACAGGGCGCGGAAGTCCTCCTCGTCCCCCAGCAGGGGGTCGATTTTGGAGTAGTCCGCCGTGTCGTACCGGTGGTTGGAGTGGGACTCGAAAATGGGGTTCATATACAGGCAGGTGACGCCCAGCTCCTTGAGATAGGGCAGCTTCTCCCGGATGCCCTGCAAGTCGCCGCCAAAAAAGTCCGTGTTGGTGATTTTCCCCTGGGCGTTGGGGGCCCAGTCCGGCTGGTCCTGCCAGTTCTCGTGGAAGGTGCGCCCTGTGGGGATTTCCCCCTTGGCCGCGCCGGATTTGTAAAAGCGGTCCGGGAAAATCTGGTACATAATGCCGCCTTCCAGCCAGTCCGGTGTTTGGAAGGCTTTGTCGTACACCGTCAGCTGCCACTGGTTGTTGCCGCCGAAGATGCCGTCCCCGGCAAAGCCCTTGGAGAGCCGCTGGCTGCCCCGGTGGGTGCGCACCTCAAAGTGGTAGAAGTACAGCCCGGGGGCGCCGGGGGTGAAGTGGCATTCCCACCACTCCTGGTTGTTGCCGTTCATGCCGCACCAGAACAGGTCCAGCACCTGGGTGTCCGAGCCCTCCCGCTGGATGACGAGATGGGCCGCCGAGCAGGAGAGCTCCCGGGGCAACGTGATGCGGAAGTGGATGGGCGTCCCCTCCGCCACCGCGCCAACAGGGTCCCGGTACTTCCGGCTGCGGGAATTAAACATTGCGCTGCGCCTACCTTTCTTGCCTTGAAGTTTACAGGCCTTTTACAGTGTCCATCCCATAGGAAAAGCGCAGCGCCGCCGCGGTTTCAGCGTCCCCGGCTCGCGCTGCGCTTTTCAGAAGGAGGATGAAGTGGATTTACAACGGATTATTTCTCGGGCTTTTTGGCGCTCAGGTTCTTCACCGGGGGCACGGGGGAGGCGTGCCAGATGTTCCCGGCGTAGTCCCGGATGGCCCGGTCCGCGGCAAAGCGCCCGGCCCCGGCGATATTCACCAAAGACATGCGGTTCCACGCGGTCTGGTCGCGGTAGAGCTGCTGGGCCCGCTGCTGGGCCTCGTGGTAGGAGCGCAGGTCGGCCAAAGCCATGTAGCGGTCCTCCCGCAGCAAGGTGTTGAAAATCTCCTTGAACTGGCCGCCGTTCATGCTGCCCAGCTCGTCCATAGCGCGGTGAATCAGCCCGTCGTTCTGGTACTGGTTCTGGGGGTGGTACCCGGCGCGCTTGAGCTCCTCCACCTGGGAGGCGGTCATGCCAAAGAGGAAGATGTTCTCGTCGCCCACTGTCTCGTGGATTTCCACGTTGGCGCCGTCCAAGGTGCCCAAGGTGATGGCGCCGTTGATCATAAACTTCATGTTGCTGGTGCCGGAGGCCTCGGTGCCGGCCAGGGAGATCTGCTCGCTGATTTCCGCGGCGGGGGTCAGCAGCTCGGCCCAGGTGACGCAGTAGTTCTCCACGAAGATGACTTTCAGCTTCTTGTTCACCCGCTCGTCGGCGTTGATGGTCTTGGCCAGGGCGGCGATGAACTGGATAATCTGCTTGGCGAAGTAGTAGCCCGGGGCCGCCTTGGCGCCGAAGAAGTAGGTGTGGGGCACAAAGTCGGCGTTGGGGTTCTCCCGCAGCCACTGGTAGGTGGCCAGGATGTTCAAGGCGTTCATGTGCTGGCGCTTGTACTCGTGCAGGCGCTTTACCTGTACGTCAAACAAGGTGCTGGGGTCCACCATGTCGCCCTGGGTCTTTTTCAGGTACTTGGCCAGGCGCTCCTTGTTGCCCTGCTTGATTTCCCGGAGCTTTTGCAGCACCGCGGCGTCGTCCTTATACTTCAGCAGGCCCTGGAGCTTGTCGGCGTCGTAGATATAGTCCTTGCCAATCAAATCGGTAATCAGCCCGGCCAGCTTGGGGTTGGACTGGTTCAGCCACCGACGGTGGGCGATGCCGTTTGTCACGTTGGTAAACTTCTGGGGCTCCTCCTCGTAGAAGTCGTGGAACACGTCGTCCTTGAGGATTTCGCTGTGCAGGGCGGAGACGCCGTTGACGTTGTGGGAGCCGATCACGGCCAGGTTGGCCATTTTCACATAGCCGTCGTTGAGGGGCGCCATGCGGTAGATTTTGGACTCGTCCACGCCTTTGGCGCGCATCTCGTTCCAGAAGCGGCGGTCGATTTCTTCTACAATCTGGTAGATGCGGGGCAGGCGCATTTTGAACAGGTCCCGGTTCCAAGTCTCCAGGGCCTCGCTCATCACGGTGTGGTTGGTGTAGGCCACCGTGCGCTTGACGATGTCCCAGGCAGCGTCCCAGCCATAGCCGCACTCGTCCAGCATCACCCGCATCATCTCGGGGATGGCCAGCACGGGGTGGGTGTCGTTGAGGTGGATGGCAGCCAGCTCGGGCAGCTTATCCAGGTTGCCGTGGGCGTACAGGTGGCGGCGGATGATGTCCTGGATGGAGGCGCTCACCAGGAAGTACTGCTGGGAGAGCCGCAGCAGCTTGCCGTCGGTGTGGTTGTCCTCGGGGTAGAGCACCTTGGTGATGATCTCGCTCATGGCCTGCTGCTCCATGGCGCGCATGTAGTTGCCGCCGTTGAAGAGCTTCATGTCGAACTTGTCGTTTTCCGCCTTCCACACCCGCAGCAGGCTGATGCCCTTGCCGTCCATGCCGGCGATGCACATGTCATAGGGGATGGCGGTGATGGAGGTGTAGTCCTTGTGGCGCACGGAGTGGTACTGGTTGTGCCACTGCTCCTCAATGTGGCCGCCAAAGCGGACTTCCACGGAGCTTTCGGGCACCTGCTGAAGCCAGATGCCGCCGCCGGGCAGCCAGGTGTCGGGCAGCTCGGTCTGCCAGCCGTCCACCAGCTTCTGGCGGAACAGGCCGTACTCGTACCGCAGGGAGTAGCCCATGGCCGGGTAGCCCTGGGTGGCCAGGCCGTCCATAAAGCAGGCGGCCAGGCGGCCCAAGCCGCCGTTGCCCAGGCCCGCGTCGGGCTCCTGCTCATAGAGGTTATCCAGCTTGATGCCGTAGTCCGCCAGGGCCTTGCGGAAGTTCTCCTCCAGGCCCAGGTTGCACAGGTTGTTGCGCAGGGAACGCCCCAGCAGGAACTCCATGCACAGGTAGTAAATCTGCTTGGTGCCGGTTTTCTCCGCGTTCTGCACAAACTCGGAGCGGCCCTTGGCCAGCAGCTCCCGCACGATGAGGGCGCTTGCCTTGTAATACTCCTCATCGGTGGCGTTTTCCAGGGAGACAGCGAAAGTGTGGGCCAGCCTGTCGCGGATGGCCACTTTAATCTGCTCCACGCTCATTGTATAATTCATTTAAATACCTCCAAATGTATCTAAGGTGCATAAAAATGATGAATTTTTTTGCGATAGCAAACGATACCATGTGCATTATACACTAAAACGGGCGGGAAAACAATCGCAATAAATCCCCAAGCTGAAAGCGCAGTTTTGTACATTCTCTACAAACCTGGGCTTTTGCCTGGGGAAATGCGCTTATTCCCGCCTCAAATCATAGCACAGATGGGCCGGGGATACAATAAAAATCCGGTAAAAAAGGGGTTTGCGCCAGGGGCGGCGGCATTTTTTGAAAAATGGCGGAAAAGGCTTTTCGAAACGGGAATTATGCAATATAATAGTTTTACGGTTACACGGCGCTGAGAAATGCCGTGGGAAAGGATGGGTTTGCATTATGGAAAAACGGCGGGTGCGGCTGGAAATCAACGGCGTGATTTGCGGCCTCATCACCCAAGAGAGCGACGAATATATGAAGTCCCTGGCGGACGAGGTAAGCGAGATGCTGGAGGAAATCCAGATTGCCTCCCCCTATATCACCCGGGAGGCCGCCGCCCTCACCGTGGCCCTCAACTACTGCGACGACGCCAGGAAAAACGGCCAGAAGCGCAAGCAGCTTCAAGAGCGGGTGGACGAGCTGGAGGTGGAGGCGGAGGTCTGGCACGAGGAGCGGGCCGACATGGTCCAAAACGGCCCCAACCCCGAGACCCGGGCCCGCATGGAGAACCTGGAGCGGCGCAACAACGCCCTGCAGGAAATCGCCGGCCAGGTGGACGAGCTGCGCCGCCGGGTGGTCTCTTTGGAAAAGGAGAACCGCGCCCTGGAGGAGCAGTCCCAGAAGGCCTCTCAGCTGGAGCCCCTGCGCCAAGAGCTGGAGCAGCTGCGGGAGGAAAACCAGCGCCTGCGCCAGGGCGTGGCCACCCCGGAGAACGAGAGCCTGCTGGAGGAGCTGGAAAAGCTGGCGGCGGACAACGCTGCCCTGAAGCTGGCCGCGGAGGAGAAGGACGCCCAGCTCCAAAAGGCGGAGCAGGAGAAGCAGTCCACCGTGGCCGCGGCCAAGCGCGCCGTGGAGGAGGCCAAGCGCCTGGTGGACCAGGCCCGGGCCCAGGCCCCCACGGGAGCGGCCGGGCCGGAGCAAAGCGAGCTTGTGGAGCCGGCTTTGCCCGAGGAAGACGAGGCCGGGGACGACCCCCAGGCCCACCACCGGCGGAAGAACCCCCTGCGCCATGACGAGGAATTTGAACAGGATGGCTTTGTCAGCTTTTTTGAGAAGAAATGAAGGAACAGTATTTTGAAGTATTGGCCCCCGCAGGCGGTCCCGAGCCCCTGCGGGCGGCGGTGTATGCCGGGGCGGACGCGGTGTACCTGGGAGGCCCAGCCTTTGGGGCCCGGGCCAACGCCCAGAATTTCTCCCGGGAGCAGCTGGCGGAAGCTGTGCGGTTCTGCCACGCCCGGGGCGTGCGGGTCCACGTGACAGTGAACACCTTGCTGAAGGAGAAGGAGCTCCCCCAGGCGTTGGAATTTGTGGAATATTTATGCACCCTGCCGGTGGACGCCGTGCTGGTGCAGGACATGGGGCTGTTCTCTTTGCTGCGGCAGCGGGCGCCCCAGCTGCCCCTGCACGCCTCCACCCAGATGAGCCTTCACACCCCGGCGGGGGTAAAGCTGCTGTGGGACTTGGGGGCGGAGCGGGCCGTGCTCTCCCGGGAGATGTCCCTGGAGGAGATTGAGGAGGTCCACCAGGCCTGCCCCATCCAGCTGGAGAGCTTTGTCCACGGGGCGCTGTGCATGTCCGTTTCGGGGCAGTGCTTGTTCAGCGCCTTGCTGGGAGGCCGCAGCGGCAACCGGGGCCTGTGCGCCCAGCCCTGCCGCCTGCCCTTTGCCGCGCCGG
>JABLTR010015377.1_pt1 | contig 66968 bp, 50 predicted proteins | sample 7160071 | NCBI WGS metagenome assembly JABLTR01 (sample SAMN14651230, study PRJNA627086) | human gut metagenome | isolation source: feces | host: Homo sapiens | reverse complement strand
TCTGCTCCCGGTCTGGCCGTCAGCAGTATGTTGTCTTCCGCCCCTATCAGGTTGAAGCTGGTCACGTCATCTGCTTCATCTTTTGTATACAGTACCGCCGTTCCGTCGTAGAAGTAATTGGTCTCCTCGGTGCCTTCTTTTTTCTGAATTCTCTGTCCAAAACCATTGTACTGGTTTTCCTGGGTATAATCAACCGCTGTCCCTGTCTTGCCTGTCGCTTTCTTCAGCCTGTTGTCGGCGTCGTATTCGTATATCGTCTCCTTCCCGCCGGTATCGGTCTCCTTTATCTGGTTCCCGTTGCTGTCGTAGGTATACGTACGGTTGGTGTACGTTCCTTCGTACATGTCCTCGCCTACGACGGATACCAACTGGTTGAACTCGTTGTAGGTGTAGGCGCTTTCGGCCTTCTGGTCGGGCCTCTGCCGCTCTGTCTCCTCGCTTATCTTATTGCCTGCCGCATCGTATTGATAATAATGGGTCTCTCCCTGAGAGAATTCGTTTTCGCCGGTCCTCTTCAATACCGAATCCTGTATCAGACGGTCGTTGACATCGTAGGAATACTGTCTGCGCTCTCCGTAGTATGAGCTGTTGGCGGCGCCGTAGTTGTCTATCGTATCTTCGCCCGTTATATTGCTGTTCCTGTCGTACGTGTAATAGTGTCCTTCCTTGATATCGCTGCTGCTTCCCGTCATGTTGTCGGTATACTCTATGGCCGTCGTTCTGCCCAGCTTGTCATACGTATACGTCCGCTTCAGCCACTTGCCGGTCCCTGTCAGTCCCGAGTCAAAGTCGGTATAGTCGGTCATGGACTCCACTTTGCCATCGTCGGTGTAAGCGTATTCTCTGATGGTGCGGTCACCGCCGCTCTCCCGGGCCGCCTTGACCTCCGTCAGCCAGCCGTAGACGTTGTAAGTGAATCTCAGTCCCGTCACACCCAGCGCGCTGTCAGGATAGTCTATGGCTGTCAGTCTGTCTTTACCATCGTACTGATACGATATCTTATTGGCTTCGATGACTGCTTCCGTCGGAACCGAACTGGTGTCGCACTCCGATACCCAGGTGAGTCTGTTGAATCCGTCGTAGCCGTATCCCGTATATCTGTATATCACGTCCTGTCCGTCTACAGTCTTCTTGTCCGTCATCGACGTCAGGTTGTCGGCGTCGTCGTACGTGAACTCCGTCCTCATGGTCTTCACTGCCGCCGCCTCTGCCGGTTCGTAGTAGTCTATGGCCGTCAGCCTGTCTCTCACATCATACGTGTACGCTCTGTAGTTGCCCTTCTTGTCGGTGGCCTTTACCAGGTTGTCCCTGACATCGTATTCATACGATGTGCTGATGGATGTGCCGTCTGTCTCGCTTACTCCCAGGTCCTCCACCTTTATGGTCCTGTCTGTATTGTCCTTGGTCACGACGCTCTTGGCTGTGGTGGTCGTCACCGTATCCCCCTGCTTTATCTGCCTCGGCTCCGTCACCACATCTTTGGTGGTATTACCGCCGCCCTCAACATCGTACTGATATTCGTATTTGACGTTGTCAGGGGTAGTCACCGACAGCAGGTCTCCATTGGTGCCGTACGTGTATTTCGTCGTATTCCCCAGCGGATCCGTGGATTCTGTGACGTTGCCGTCGGAATCGTACTTGCTTTCAGTGACGATGCTGCCCTGTGTCTCGTTGCCGTCTTCGTCTGTTGAATCAGGCCGCACGTAATATCCTGTCGTCTCCGTCCCTGTAACGTAATCAGGGTCCGTCACCGTAGCCGTCAGATTCCCCTTGTCGTCATAGATATACAGCTCCAGAAGTCCGTCTGTGGCTGACAATGTCTTTCCCATCAGCCACTTGGTGACCATATCCCCCTGGCTGTTGTAAGTCATGTCGGTGTAGAGGCCGTTTTCATAAACCCTCACCACATTGCCCTTGTGATCCTTGTATGTCTCAGACAGTATGGTGCCGTCACCGTACGTTTCCTTCACCACGTAGGCATTATTGACGCTGACGGTATCGCTTCCTTTGCCCCGGTAGATATCCACGTCCTCATACCGGTAAGTGGTGGTGATGGTCTCTTCCAGGTCTTCGCCTTTCTTCACCTTTGTCGATGTCACCTGACCCATGTTGTCGTATGTATACCATTTCTCGATACCGTCCTCCAGCTTCTCATACGTCACCATGCCGTTCTTGTCGTAAGACCTGGAAGTGCTGCTCTTTAGCTGGTCGCTGTCTGTGTATTTGTAGGTGGTTCCCGTAACTCTGCCGAAACCGTCATAAGTATGTACTGTCTGATATCCCCTGCTGTCCGTCTCCTTTATGAGCCGCCCCATGACGTCATACGTGCGGCTCGTGGTGATGGTCTCATTGGTCCCGTCAGGCTTCGGTATGGTCTGGGTGCATGTCTCAGTCTTCTCTCTCTTGCCGTCCGCAGTGCTGTACTGGTATGCAAACTGGGATGTGCTCCTGAGGGTTTCTGCCGTTACGGTATAGTCGCCTGATACCGTCAGCGTCTTCTCCGTCATGGAGCTCAGTTCTCCCTTGAAGGCTCCGTTCGCGTAATACGTGTTGTTCACCTTCGTTGCGGCCACATAGTCTATGGTCTCGGTAACGTTCCCTGCCGCGTCATACGAATACTTCTGATATGCTGTAACCTTGCCGTCCCCGTTGGTCTCCTTCACGGTCTTCACCAGGTCGTCCAGGTTGGCGCCGTCCTCCTCCGTGTAATAAGTGTATTCGCTTATGGTCCCGTCGTCCTCGGTCTCCTTCACAGGGTTGTCGCCGGAATACTGCGCCTTGTTCTCCTTTACTCCCGACTTTTCCACCACGTATCCGCTGCTGTTTATCTCCAGATACTGAGCTGTCGACGTGGATGACGTCAGTTGGTTGTCTTTATATTCGTAAGTGGTGACATCAAGGCCCTGCTCGCTGCTTCCCTCCAGCCTGCTGATATCGTCGACGCCTCTTATGCTCTTCTCGCACTTACCGTACACTCTGTCGAAGAAATCCTTTTCGCCCATGACTGCCTGGCCTGCCGAATACTTCTTCGTAATGGTATACGTATTGTCGTCGGCGTAGTCAAAGGTGAATTTCTCCCCGTTAGGATACTGAGCTTCCTCCACCCTGTCATTCTCAAAGTCGTACTCTATGGTGTACTGGCTCTTGTTCTGAGGCTCCTTTATGACAGTCAGGTTCCTCGGCTGAGAACTGAGGAGTGGCTTGTCGTACTGGTATTCGTACTCTATGGTCTCATCGCCCGACACCTCCGTCACCTTCGTCAGCAGTCTCTCCGACGAGAGCAGCGGCTTCGTATACTCGTACTGTACCTTGCTGCCGTCCGGCATCTCTATCTCCTTCACCGTCAGCGGGTCGCTGCCATTCTTGCCGTCGTAGTAGGTGAAATTCACGGCGATGTCGTTATTGGTGCGCATTGCGGTGAGAAGGCCCTTTTTCGCATCATGTTCGAAGATGACAAACTTGCCGTTGCCTTCCTCCATCAGCATCAGCTGGCCTCCGCTGTTGAAGTAGTATTTCATCCCATCCTTGGTGTACAGCAGGAACTGATACTTTATGGTCACGGTGCTGTCATCGCCGTCCGATGATACCGTCACCGTCTTGGTCTTTTCCGTCTGCTCCGCAGTCAGGTTCACGTAACGCCCGAAAGAAGATATGAAGTATTCGTCTTCCGAACCTCTGGTGAAATGGTATATGGTGCCGTTGCCGTCCTTTAATATCACATGGGTGAAATCCAGCGAGTTGTCGTCCGACAGGTTTATCAGCTCTATGTCGTAATCGTGGCTCCATCCCGAACCGAATGTCCCTCTCGTACTGCTCTGACTGTTGTACGTGCGCGTCAGCGTCACATCGAAGTCCTCGTTAGGCAGCTCCGCGTCCTTCTGCTGGTACACGAAATTACCGCTGCTTTTCTCGATATATCCGTTGCCTCCCGGCGTGTTGAATTCGGTAAACTCCCAGAATTCCTTGATACCCAGCCGCTTCACCGACTCGTTGAGGTCTGCGGCCCTTCCCGCCATCACCTCTGTGAAGGAGCTTCTGCTCTCCCTGTTTATACCCAGGGCGTCCTTAAACTTCTTGACAGCGCAGACTTTATAGTAGAAGTCCTTGCCATGCCACGCGTTGATCTCAGTGAAATAGCCGGCCTTTACATCCGACGCCACCAGCGTAGTCTCGTCCGGGATGAAGTCTTCGCTGGTTCCTCTGTATACTTCATATGATATCTCCGCCGGCAGCGTATCAGGTATATCCCACTTGAGATAAGTCTTGTAGTTTATCTTATCTTCCACGCTGAGACGCTTCGGCGCGTAATCCTCCACGTCGGAATATATGAATGACTCATTGACGGATGTGTCCCCGTAAAAGACAGGATCGCAGTCTCCGATCGCATGGCCTTCCGCTGCCGTCACCTTTATATCAAAGCTGTTGGCAAAGGCCGATTCTTCCGTTATATCCGTTACGTAGTATGTAGTGTTCGGCTGCACCGTCACGTACTGGCTCTGCCCCGCCCCGTTGGCCTTTATCTGGTAGGTGGCCGTTCCCGGCTCCGCCTTTATGCGGAAGCTGACCACCGGGTCGATGGTGCTGAATGTCTTCGTTGCTGTGGCGCCCGATATCTCGCTGTCTGCAAATGTGATGGCGTTCTTGTATCCGTTCTCCACTATGGCCGTGGTGTATTTCCTGGACCCGTCGCTCTCCTTTTTTATGGCCATCACATCTATCCACATCAAATCGTCATACAGCGGATTGCCGTCGGCGTCCTTGAGTGCAGGCGACGATTCCCTGTTGGCTATATACCATACGGCGCCCTGTACATCGCCTGTGAGGCTGAGTACGTCTTTGTCCGAGCCGACGATGAACGTTCCCTTATTCGGCAGATTCGACTCACCCTTGTCTATCGTAAGCTGAGGCTCGATAAGCCTCGCTCTGGTATTATCTGACGGCACCGCGATATCGACGGTCTGCTGCTTCGTATTGCCCGCCTTATCCTCTGCCACCAGCTTCAGGGTGTATTCCTTTCCCGCCTCAAAAGGCTCCTTACCCGTATCTATGTAAGCTATCAGATAATTGAAAACCTCGGAGCTCCCGCGGCTCACAGGCTCTTCGCCGTAGCTGTCCGCGTTCTTCTCCTTTACATATACTCTCCACTCCTTCAGGTTGTCGTCCTGTACAGACCCCTGCAGATAGCACTGATTGAACTGGAGGCCGCTTATCTCCGGCTGGGTCTTGTCCACGACGCACTTGACCGTGATCTCCTCTCCCGTGTGTCCGCTCTTGGCCTTGCCTCTTACTGTAACGTCCCACTCTCCTTCAACGTTGGGCACCGTTATCTCAGCGCTGCCGTCGAATGGCAGCGTACCTTCCGACCCTGCCGGCACCAGTGTCTTGAAGGAGTTCTCGTTGGAAAATTTGCCCTCGATCGAAGCCAGCTTTATCTTCTGCTGAGGCGTATAGGTGAATCCCCACGTCATGGTGGCTGTGCCGCCTGTGGAATGGGCTATCTGAACCTTGTCGGGAGCCGGCAAAGTATACGTCACCTCGAAGTCCTTCGTGACTTCCTTGGTCCTGCCTGCCGAATCCTTGAGATTCAGCACCAGCCTGTACTTGCCGTAGCTGTCGCATATATCGAGGGTGTCCATCTCGATGTTCTCGCTGATGGTTATGTTCTTGGTCAGGGTTTTCTCCGTAGACTGGTCCACCCCTGTCACCTGACCCTGGCTGTTGGTCACCGCCTTGTAAAGCTTGAGGGAGCTTTCTGCTATCTCGCTTCCCGTACCGCTGACGCCTACCTCTATGTTTACAGGCTTATATATCTGGCTCACTTCGTTTCCCGTGACCAGATCCGTCAGTATTATGCTCCCTATCGGGTCTTCAGTGTCCTTCCTGTATGACAGCCTCTTAACCTTCTGGTTGCCGGCTTTGTCTGTCGCCCTTACATGGATGGTGTAATCCCCCGATGTGAGGGCTCTGTCCGCGGCCGCCAGTCTGAAGGTACCGCTGTAGGGCTTGCTGCCGCTTATGGAAAGCTCCGCGGCCGACTTGAAGTCGGATGCCGACGGGTCGGTGCCCTTAGGCACGATGGCATATGAGAGACACGTCGCGTCTATGTGACTGTCGGTCACTCCCGAAAATCCTATGAGCGGGTTGGTCTCTCCTGTCCACTTGCCGTCTATGGAAGCTCCGTCGCTTCCTTTCAACGTGACCTCTCCCACATCCGGCGCAGAACTGTCTACATGCAGCACCCCTGCCGAAGCAGCCGGTCCCGCCGTTCCGGAACCGCTGACGCCCCGCACATATACCTTATAGCAGCCCGGCTCGAGCTGAGGCAGCGAGCCGCCGGAGGTTATGGCCGTATCTTCGCCGAAATCCTTTATCACGGCTCCTTCCGTCTGAGCAGTGTCGTCGTATCCCGTTATCTTATATTCAGCCCTGGCTGCATCCGATGGCAGTCCTGAAAAAGTCAGCTTCGCCGCCGTGCTGTTTTTTACATAGGTCGGTGATACGGCGGCGATATGGCTGCCACGATTTCCTCCGACTCCTCATCGTATATGGTGATACCTTCGTTGGTGGCGTTCTTCTTGGCCCTGAGTTCTCCCGTGTTCAGCTTATACCGGAACACATTGCTCTGCGGCTTCTCATTGAGAGTCATGGTCTCCTTGATACCGTTCTCTCCCGATGTATACGTTATGAAGACCGGCGCCTTTTCATCGCCGTATACAGCGTTTATCGGCACCTCTGCCTCCTCCTCGTATATGGCCGGTACGGTCTCCTTCTGTACCTCTACCGTCTCTTCCGCCAGCTCCATCTCTTCCAGGCTCTCTGCCGCGTGAGCTATCTCTATCCTGTGAGAGTCCTTCTCCAGAAGTATTGGGGTATCCTCCGACAGTGTTTCCGGCATATACTGTTTCTTATCTCCCTGTCTGTTCTGATAAGCGTAGTCTTCCAGGGATTCGTTCTGTATCGTCTTTTCCCCGCTGTCGATGGCTACCAGAGACGAGTCGTAATCCACCAGCTTGCCCGAATCGTCCCTGTATCGTACGCTGCCGCCGTGAAAGACGGCCATTTTTTCTCCGCCGCCCAGATCGTACGTCGTAGTCGTCTCCGTCTTCTCGATGACGTCCTCCTCCGTTACGTTTTCCGCTTTGACGGCTTCCTGTTTCTTTGGCGCCTCCTTCGCCTTGTCCACTTCCTCTGCATGCCCCATGTTCGGTATCAGCGTTACCGAAAGACATATCGTCAGGAACCATGCTACTATCCTGTTTTTCAATTTCGTTTCCATGTCTTCTTCCTCCCTGTATAATAAAAGACGACGCAGATCGCAAAATGTGACAGAAATTTTTAAAAAATTTTAAAAATTTCTGTCACATTTTCGTCATTTATCGCTCTCTTATAGTGAAGGAGGTTTTTACCATGAAAAGAATCATTATTATCGCTATTGTACTCGCATCGCTCCTGTCGCTGAGCTGCACATCCTTTGCTGCGGAGACCATCGCCAAAGAGACTCTTCCGCAGGCCGCGTCGGATGAGACTCCGTCCATACAGCCGCTGTCCACCACCTGCACACTTTCCTTTAAGAAAACATCTTCCACGAAGGCCAGGGCCTTCGCCGCCGCTTCCAGGAGCAAGGCATCGTCCATCACGTCGACCATCTATCTGCAGAAGAAATCGGGCAGCTCCTATTCCACCGTCACAAAAAGTACGAGGACCGTGAAAAAGACGTACATAGAACACTCTCATACCTTTACGGTCTCCTCTTCCGCCAGCTACAGGATAAAGGTGATCATCAAGTATACGAGAGAAGGCATCACTCGCTCCAATACTTATTACAAATCACTGTAAGGCAGGCGCATTCCGGCCAATGCTGCCTTTCAGACATCAGTTTTTTCGCCGGTCATCCTCAGCATGACCGGCGGAGCTGATATATTCCAAAAAATACAAAACCGCCCTCAACAGGCGGTTCAATATTGGATTTTGTCAAAATTGAAAAAATCAAAAATAATATCAAAAGAGCAACCCGGACAGCCCGAAAAGAGCAGCCCTCAGCTTTCGCTCCGCTTTTTCATCCCGTCGGCCATCAGTATGCCCGTCTCCTCATCTCCGGCGTTGGATATGGTTATGAGGCAATCCTCCAGATATACCGTCACGTCCACCTCGCCGAAGACCTGGTCTTCCGCAACGTATATCTTCCTGTCCTCCCTCTCGATAAACCGTCCGTCTCCCGGCGATGCGTATTCCACATCGCCTTCCGCATATTCCAGGCCGATGGTTATCTCCCGATCCTCACCGCCTGTCAGCACGTATTCGGCGAAAAAGCTGCCCGAAAAGTACTCGTCTATGGTGAGGCTCTCGAAGGAGTATCCGGCAGGCACATATCCCGGAAGGTACAGCTCCGGCAGGAATTCCAGAGCCACATCCAGATCTGCCTCTTCCGATATGGAGAGAGTCTCCTTCACGTCGTTTTCGGCCACCTCCTCTTCATCGGTGAAGATGCCGTATATCCCCTGCTGTATCCTGTGAAGTATCCCCTTGTCCCCGTAGGAATCGGCTTCGTCATTGACCAATATGAAAAGATTGGCCCCCAGCAGTACGATGACCAGACCGGCGGCGACTGCTGCCACCCTGACGAATCTGCGGGGTCTCCTTTCGCCCTTCGTCTCTTCCGTCAGGAAGGAAAAATCCACATCCACATCGTTACAGTCGTGATGAGCCGCCTCTTTGAAGGCCTCCTGCATATGCTCCGCCAGCCGGCGATGTACATCGCTTTCCCACTGCTTTTTTCTGTCACTCACCGGCTTCCCCTCCTTCCTCCAACTCCAGGTATATCCTCTTCAGCTTCTTCAGGCTCCTGGAATATATCGCCCGCGTGCAGTCGTAGCCTGTACAGATAATTTCCGAGACCTCCTTCAATGTCAGTTCCCCTACGAGATGAAGCCTTATGATCTGCTGTTCCCGCTCATCCAGCAGCGATACTGCCTTTACCAGAATCCGCTTTTCATCCTGTCGCACCAGTATTTCCAGCACATCCTCCTCTGCCCGGGCTATGCTCTCCGCAGGCTCCCCTTCCCCTGCGGCATATTCATCAGCCCATTCAGCCGAAGCAAGGTACCGTTGCTCCAATCCTTTGCCTCTGAAATATCCCTTGATTTCGTTTCTGATGATACCCTTTATCCACTGCCAGCATTTATCCCTGTCCCGCAGCGAATCCAGCGACCGCCAGGATTTCTCCATCACCTCCTGAGTCAGCTCCTCCGCCGCATGATGGTCTCCCGTGGAATCCAGTATTATTCTGTACACATCTGTCTTCCTATCCGCTATATTCCGCAGATAGAAGCCCAGTCTGCCGTTCTTTTTCCGATACTGCAATGGTACTTCCTCTCATACACTTCGTTTACAGAGCTATCCCCAGGAACATGGCCGCTATCAGCATATATACGACAGTGGAAAACATGTCTGTCAGCGACGATATCATAGGGTTGGCCATCAACGCCGGGTCGATCCCCAGCTTTTTGGCTGCCATGGGCAAGAGGCTTCCCAGCAGTTTGGCGAATATGACTATTATCACCATGGAAATAGCCACCGTCAGCGCTATGGCCATGCTCTCCCTGTCTATTATCAGCACCTTGGCCATGTTTATCAGGCTAAGGGAAACTCCCAGTATTATGCTGACCCTGAATTCTTTCCACGTGACCTTGAATACGTCTTTCAAGTCTATCTCATCAGTAGCCATACCACGGATTATCAGCGTCGAAGCCTGAGACCCGCTGTTACCGCCGGTACTCATAAGCAGCGGCAGATAGGATACCAGCACGATGACCTGCGCCAGCACAGCTTCGAACCTGACGAGGATAGCGCCGGTTATCATGGCTGAGATATTCATGAATATCAGCCACGGCAGTCTGTTACCGACATGACGGAACACACCCTGATCCAGATACTCGGTATCGGAATCGTCTATTACACCGGCCATCCTCTCCATGTCCTCACTGGCCTCTTCCTCGATTACCGGCAGGATATCATCTACAGTGATGATCCCCACCAGCCGGTGTTCATTATCAACTACAGGAATGGCGAGAAAGCCGTATTTCTTGAAGCTCTCCGCTACCTCCTCCTGGTCATCGTAGACGTTGACATACACATAGTCGGTGTTCATCAGGTCATAGATCTTCGTATCATCATCGGCTATCACAAGGGAACGAAGGGATACGATACCCTCCAGCTTCCTGCCGCCCCGCTTGACATAGCAAGTATAGACGGTCTCACTGTCCATGCCCTCGCTCTTTATGTGAGCCAGCGCCTCAGCCACCGTCATGGTCTCCTGAAGACTGATGTAGTCGGGAGTCATCAGGCTTCCTGCGCAGGTGTCGGGATAGTTGAGAAAGGTGTTTATCAGCTTCCGCTCTTCCTTCGGCGTGCTCTCCAGTATCTTATCCACGATGTTTGCCGGCAGCTCTTCCAGCACGTCTATCTTATCGTCGAAGTCCAGCTCGTCTATGATGTAGGTTATTTCCCTGTCGGTTATGCCATGGACGATAGCTACCTGGTCGTCGGAGGGAAGATGTGAAAAGACCTCCACCGATACGTCCTTCGGCAGCATCCTGAATATTATTATGGTTTTCTCGACTCCCAGCTCCTCCAGCACTTCTTCCAGTATCTCGCTGATATCCACCGCGTTGTATTTCAATATGGCATCTCTGGCCTTGAAGTAGGATTTCTCATCCAGCAGCTCGACTATCTTTTCCACGTCTTCATCGAACTGCTGGTTCTTAGCATCGTTGTCCATCGATATATCAGCCATGATATCCCTCCTTCCCGCTTCTATCCGTTTATATCCATGCTCTGATCGCCTTCGGACGCTCCGCCGGCAGTCAGACCATCAGTTTCTCTCTCATGTTGGCGGCAAAGGCAGCCGCCCTTTCCTCTATACCTTCCGAGGCCGCGATAGACCCCGGGTCATTGGCCGTTTCCAGTATAGCAAATTTACCGGGCAAAGCAAAGGTTTTATTCATGTTAAGTCCGCTTATCAGCTGCTCTGCCACGATATCTCCTCCGCTGTATCCCGATACGATGACACCGAAGAGGCTCTTGTCGTAAAACCTGTTGATGGTGAACAAGGCTGTCATCCTGTTGACGAAGGCCGTCAGGTTCCCACCCAGAGCATCATTGTAATTGGGACATACCATGACGAGGGCGTCGCACTCCAATATGGCAGGATAGACTTTCTCCGTTATGGTTCCTCCATAGAAGCAGCTTCCCTCCTCTCCAAAGTGGCGGCACGTCTCATAGGAGCATCCCCTGCAGTCCATAACCTGACCGTTTCGCAGCGAGATCTCGTTGACGCGGCACTCAGGAAGATGTTCCTTTATCATGTGCCACAGCGCCAGACTGTTGGAGGTAGCGCCATTTCCCGCGTGGAGCACCAGTATGTCAGGATGCTCCACATGTTTTTGTGAATATCCTAAGATGTTCTCCACCAGCTGTCTTCCCGCCGCCATATATGCTCCCATGTTGTCCGTATTGAGGTTCCTGGCCTGGATGTTGTAGTTCTTCAGCGTCCTGGTCCCTTCCACCAGCGGTCTTCCCGGGAATGTACATCCTGCTCTGTTGGCGGTGAATACCAGGCTCCTGCCCGTGGATTTTGTGAAAATCTCGCTGTTCCCGTCCAGTATCACACCTCCCACCGAACCTTCCAGAGCGTCCCTGTTGAGCCTCAGGTACTTCATGATGGCGTACCAGCTCAGATTTATCCCCGACTGTCCCAGGGACACGGTAAACAGTATCCGCCTGTTCCTCAGGTCTGCCTTTTCCACCTCTTCAGCTGTAGTGAGCATCTCAAAGGAGTGCTCGCCTACGCTGTGGCGGATTATCTTCTCCAGCCTCTCCTTCTTACTCTCCTCAGGGCAATAAGGGTTTATCAGTATCATATCTTTCATGACCTATCCTCCCCTCTGACAGCCGGCCTTCCCCCTTGTCCGGCTCTTTACACCAGTTTCTTCAGATTCTCATATGCTCTCTCTATACGCCGGAAGAGCCTGTCATCCAGCGGCAGATCCTCCATCTCTATGCCGTCCCGGCACCTTCTGTTTCGGCAGCCCAGGAATGCTCCGCCCAGATACACCGACGAGTAGTTCCAGCCGCCTCCAAGGGTCTCCACCAGAGATATGGCTCCCGACGAAAGAGCCGGAGCGATATACGGTTTGAAGCCTCCCGCCCTCACCTCCATGTTGGCTCTGACCGTCAGCTCCGTCAGCTCCCTGGATATCTCATCGTCATAGTCCGTCACACTGTCGGCTATCACCAGGTCCTCGCCATGGGGCCCGAAGGCCCTTCCCTCCGAAAGATACCTGGCGAACCGCTCATGGCGGCGGGCATGATAAGAGGCTCTGCCATTCATGACGCCAAGGCCGTAGCCCTGTATCTGCTCCGGCTCCAGCCCGGCCTTCAGCGCTATGGCACACAGCGGGTCCACCGGATCCGACACCACGGCGAATATACCGCTAAATCCCCGCTTCACCGCTTCGGACGCATACATGGACACCAGCTCTCCGTTGGCTTCAAGCTGGATCATCCTGACGTCCATGTGACCTGCTCCGCCCGCCGCCGTCGCCGATGCCGCCGTCGTCACCGGCGGTACTCCTTTCGTGGCACAGAACACCAGCATGTCACAGTCGTACAGACTTTCGCTGCCCGGCTCCAGCGCCGTCACCTCAGGCAGCGACCTGACGTCGGGAAAGCATATCTGGTTTATTTCCATCTCATACCGCTTCACGACGTTTTCGTTCAGATCATATATGCCGATGCTGCTTATGACGTCTCCCCCCAGGAGCCTGAGGCCCATCAGTACTGTGCCCCCTACGTCTCCCAGGGCTATCAGATTGACCCTGTTTTCCTTCCGTGTCCTGTCTCTTCCCGGCAGCACCACGCTGCCCTCCCGCTTCTCAACGGCTTTCTTCTCGTCTATCAGTTCGCTTATATATCTCATATCAGTGAATCCTTCAGTCTTATCAATCGTTCAATATAATCTTCCATATATACCGACGGCGCCAGATTGGAATCGACGCTGACTCTGTTGGAGCCGTTAGGCATCCTCGGCGACTTCACCGCATCCGAAAGACGCTTTATGGTCAGCTTCCTCTCGAACAGCACCTGATATTCCTCCTCCAGTACCTGGAATATCTTAGCCGCGTTCCTCAGGCACACCATCGACAGCCCATACACAGACTCCCGGCTGCAGTCCTTGAGGAATGACGGCGCGGCAAAAGGCAATATCAGGTTGATGGAAGGTATCAGACTGGCTTCCGTCTGTTCCATGCTCCTCACCCCATCTCCTCCTATGAACGGACAAAGGGTCGATTCCACGAACCATGCCTTCAGGTTGGGGATGAAATAGGCGCTCTCTACATCCCGCCCCTGTATAGTCATCAGATCCTCCCCGTGGCCCGACAACACGCCCGTTATCATTTTCCTTATGACAACGTCGTTTTCCTTGAAAATAGGATCCAGCGCCTGTATCCTGTAGCCCTTGTGGAGCAGGTCATCCACCAGTATCACCGGCCTTCCGAATGACTTTATGGTCCTTATCTGATTCGGTATCGTCGCGTACATCGGATATTCTTCGATCGTGAAATCGTCCAGCGTCGGGGTGAACATCTTTTCCGTATGGAGGGTCTTTGTCACCGTGTTGGGCACCACCATCCCCCTCAGTATCTTGCCAAAAGGCACGCACATACACTCGCCCAGCTTTCGCTTCAGCCCCGTGTAATTAGGTACGTGATTGGCCTTGGTCACCATGTCGACGATCTTCTGATGCATTATCCCCGCATTGAAGGAGAGCACCAGATTGCCCGGGTTCAGCTTCGTCAGCGCCCGCTGCATGTCCGCATGAGTCTCCTCCAGCACGTCCAATATCCTGTGATTCGTATTGAACGGCTCCTTTAGCGCCGTATCCATGTTCTCTATGACGACGATAGGCTCCTTCATGTTTACTTCGTATACACCCTGCTTCTTTCCCTTTATGGAGATCTCTGTGAATCCCTGACGCTCCAGCACGTCCAGCACATCGGCATCTGCCTTTCCCTCCAGCGGGTGATATATGCCATAGGTTATATCATCGGCCACAGCCTCGGCGATGACCTCCGTCGTTATTATCTGCAGCAGATTTCTCATGTCTGTGTGAGGCGCGCAGTATATCCCCCTTATTATCAGCATGCGTCCTGTGGCCTTCTCCCTCAGATACGACGCGATATCCAGATCCTTGAACTCATCATACAGCTCTCCCGTCTCTATCTCGTTGACAGCCGCTATGGCGCAGACCTTTCTGAACTCGTTCCTTATGACGGCCGTACGCACCTCCGGTCCGCCGATATATTCTCTTATCCGCTCCGTATCGCCTCCCGCCGCAGCTATGGCTCCTTCCATGTCGTCGATGATGGAGCCCTCCCGCGCCTTGAGGGAATCAAAGGATATGTTCTTCGCCTCGAAAACATTCTTATACTGAGGCTCCCTCAGGTACAGGCTGTTGTCGTAGATGAAATTCTGCACTACCGGATCTATCAGATTGGAGATGTCCCTGCCGTAATCTATGTTTTCCCTTATCCTGGTGGAGCTTATATCCTCCAGGTATACCGGCAGCTTCAGCTCCCTGATATTGCCGCTCATCTTTCTGTAGATGTTCTTCAGCGCTATCCTGTCCTCGCCTTTTCCCTCAAGAGTCTCCCGCTGGAACACGATGTGATTCATGGAATGTATGGAATCTTCCTCCGGCTCAGCCTTATAGGACGACGCGTTTATTATCACATCGCTGCCCGCCACCATATATATCTCCTTGCCCGGGAACAGCTCCTTGAGTCGCTTCAGATCCTTGGGATTGGCTATGTTTACAGGAAAATCATCGGCAAACAGGAATACATCCGGCTCGTCCGCTACCGACATGGAAATGATCTGTCTCCTTATCATCCTTGCCTGCGTCTTCTTGGACCAGGAGAATTCATCTATGGCCAGATACACCTCGAATCCTTCGTTCCTTATTGCCTGTACGATGCCCTTATGGCTCAGAGAGAAGGGGTCGAAGGTCCCCGGGAAAAAGGCCACGTGGCTGTTTTCCGGAAGCTCCATCTTCCCGAAGTTGAACTTGTACTCCGAGATGAACCTGTATATGTGATTGAGTGCCGCCGCGTTAGTAAAGAAATTCATGTCGTATTCATCGATATCAGCTATGAGCGTCAGCAGCTTCTTGTATATCTGTCTGAAAGCGTCGTACTTCTCCTCCATGGAAAGCTCTTCCGAACCGAAGATATACTGGCCTGTCACCATTATAGCCTCCTGGCTCACCACCTCGTGGTAGTTGGCCAGTCCTTTCAGCAGCATCCCCAGCATCCTTGTCTTCCTGTCCTCGTAATCAGATCTTGCCTCACTGCTCCTGTATTTGTATGAGGAATATTTCCTTATGACCTCCCCCACTGTGTCCAGAGCCACCGAGCCCACCTTGTCGTTGCTGCTTTCCATCAGCTCTCCCAGATTGTCGATGAACTCGTCCAGCTCAGTAGGATACAGGTACAGGACCAGCTCTCCCAGATATTCGGGAATGTACTTTGAGAACTGGTATTCTCCGATTTCCAGTCCCTTTGTTAATTCTATAACCAGCTCGTTTATCTGCTCTATAGGCAGGGCCCTGGCTATCTCTATCAGGCTCCTGCCTGCCTGGTGCCTCACCGTCACTCTTTCGCTGACCTTTATCAGGTTGGAAAAGTGGGTGGCCAGATAGAAAGTCTGTTCTTTCAGCCGTCCCTTGAGAGTGTATTCCAGCAGGAATTCCATGTTGACTATCTTCACTACCCACGGGGTCCCCACCTTGAGGTTTTCCCTGAATATACCGGATATCTCATCGCTGAGAGTGCCCATCCTCTGAAGCTTCTCTATTTTCCCGCGAAATTCCTCTGCGGCTTCGTCCTCTCCGATATTTTTCAGCGTCTTGCTTATCAGGTGGGCGACGCTTATGCTGTCAGCCAGCTGACCGACATTGTCTATCACCGCCAGCACCGCTTTCTTCACATGACCGCAGCCTGTCTTCCCTGAGATATACTCCGCGGCTCTGAGAGCTCCTATCTTTATCTCCACCTGTTCTCTGATCGATACTCTTTTGACGAAATCCAGCACCGAGACCATGTCCTCATCGGAGAACATTTCCATCGGGACGCTTATGACTGAGTCCAGCAGCACGAACACCGCGCTGTCCTTCACCTTGCTGAACCCGAAAAGCCTGAAATACCGCTCCATGAACATCCTGCTCATCCGCCTGTCAGCCTTTTCAAGAAGTCCGAATATCACCACCTTGAGAGTATAGCCGATCCAGCTCCGGTGCTGATCCGTCACCCGATAATCCGGGAACACGATCTTGTGAAGATAAGTATCCCACAGCTCCGCCGCCTCATCTCTGTTGATATCGTCCTTCACCGCTCCCTCGGGGATCTCCTTCCTGTACACGTCATCATATCCGGATATCACGTTGCCCATCAGCCTTCCTGCCTGCCGCCTTATGTCGCCTTCCCTGTGGGATAAGAGCTCATAAAGAAAATTCACCGTCAGCAGCTTCTCCGGCTTCGTCATATATGTGGAGTATTCCGACAGGATGTTGAGATAGGCCCGCTGGCTCTTCCACTGCTTTTCGCTCCTGGCGGCCTCTATCAGGCTTCCGAAGGCGTTTTCATTGTTGAATATATTCATTATCTGGATATTGTGCTCTATAGCCGTATACTTTATGTGTTCCACCACCTGACCGCCCATCATCAGCGCTACGTCGTTGTCCTTCAGCCCCACGTCCTCAGACGGCGCCTTCCACACGTCGGTCTGGACTCCGATATCTACCAGATAATCCTCGAAATCCTTCAGTTTGGCGTAGACTTTCTCGTATCTGTGGCGTTTTGCCATATCCACATTGTCCAGCTTGCCCAGTATCACATCGAAAGCCTCTTCCAGCGTATAGAAGTGGACTATCTCCTCGCCTTCTTCCCGACTGCTCTTGACCCTGAAATCAGCGTAGATAAGGATCAGAGACTCCACCGACAGATTCTCCAGCTCCAGATCCCAGGTGGAATGGTTGCTGGCTATATGGGATATCATCGGCATTCCTTTTCTCTTGAGGAGCTCATCAGTGTAATAATAGTGCAGGTACGGTGTCCTTGCAGCCTCAGCCGGGCTGCATCCGAACTTTCCCAGGTCATGGCCTGCGGCAGCCCCCGACAACAGCGCCATATCTATCGGCACATCTGTCCCTCTCAGCTGGTTCCCTATGAAAACCGCCACGTAATGTACCCCGGCGATATGTCCTATTGTATTGAAAGGCGTGATCTCCCTGTTTATCCTCATGAATTCAAAGATATACTCCTGTTTCCAGAAGGCACGGAGCTTCTCGTACTCCTTAAAGGTGATGCACTCCTTCACCTCCCTGGCCGGTAGAAAGTCTATGTGAGATACAGGCGATGTCCCGCCGGTCTTCCTCTCGTATTTCAGCATGGCTCTGTAGTTTTCCATGAAGAAAAACCGGGCCTTCCCGCGGCCTTCCGTGGATCTGGAGGTAAAGTTCTCCGGATACATGGCCGATTTTACCTCGTTGCATATGAACTCCAGCCAGCCTTCTTCCGGTTCCTCCGCCCACCGTTCCATCAGCGGTTTCAGCGATTCCGCCAGACTTCCTGCCGAAAAATCACCTTTCTCAGCCAGCCCGGAGATCCTCTCCTTCCACCGAAAATCGTTCAGCAGCCCCGTCATCCCTTTTTTCGTCTCTCCCAACTTCATCAGAAAGCCTTTGTCCGTAAGCCTTCGTTGTGTCTCTTTTATAAAATCTCGGATCAAACCATTCCCTCCGTTTTGCGACTGCAACTTATGTATCGATTATATCATGCTGCCGGTGATTCAACAAACCAACTTCCCCCGATTTTTCATTATCAGAAAATTTCAATTTTCAGCGAATCCGTTGAAAATCCATTGACTGCAATTTAACAAAGTGATATATTTAAGATAATAAGGCATTACCAACTTTGCAAATTTTTTTAAAGAGGAGAAATGAAAATGTCAAATTATGTTGAAAGATGTATTGAGCTTTGTAAGCAGAAGAATCCTGGCGAAGTGGAATTTCACCAGACAGTAGAAGAAGTACTTACTTCACTGAAGCCTGTTATCGACAAGCATCCAGAATACGAAGAAGCTGCTCTTCTCGAAAGACTGACAGAGCCTGAGAGAGGAATCACTTTCAGAGTAGTTTGGGTTGACGATGCTGGTAAAGTACAGGTTAACAAGGGCTACAGATACGAATTTAACAGCGCTATCGGACCTTACAAAGGCGGTCTGAGATTTGCTCCGAACGTATACCCTGGAATCATCAAGTTCCTCGGATTCGAACAGATCTTCAAGAACAGCCTGACCGGCCTGCCTATCGGCGGTGGTAAGGGTGGTTCGGACTTCGATCCTAACGGCAAGTCTGACGCTGAGGTTATGAGATTCTGCCAGGCATTCATGACAGAACTTTACAGACACATCGGTCCTTCAACAGACGTTCCTGCCGGAGACATCGGTGTAGGTGGCAGAGAGATCGGCTATCTGTTCGGACAGTACAAGAGAATCGTCAACAAGTTTGAAGGCGTTCTCACAGGAAAAGGCCTCACTTACGGTGGACTCCTCGGAAGAACTGAAGCTACAGGCTTCGGTATCGTATGGTTTGCAGAAGAAATGCTCAAGGCCAACGGCGAAGATATCAAAGGAAAGACAGTTGCTATCTCCGGATTCGGAAACGTATCATGGGGTACTGCCACTAAGCTGACAGAGTTAGGCGCCAAGCTGGTTACTATTTCCGGACCTGACGGATACATCTACGATCCTGACGGCATCAACACTGAAGAAAAGATCGCAACTCTCCTCGAACTCAGAGCTTCCGGAAAGAACGTCTGCGCTCCTTACGCTGAAAAATTCCCTAACGCTAAGTTCGTTGCTGGCAAGAAGCCTTGGGAAGTTGAAGCTGACCTCTACATCCCTTGCGCTACTCAGAACGAGATCCAGCCTGAAGACGCTCAGAGCTTCGTAGACAGAGGCGTTAAGTTCGTTTGCGAAGGATCCAACATGTCTTCAACTAACGAAGCCATCAAGATCATGCAGGAAGGCGGAATCATCGTTGGACCTTCCAAGGCTGCTAACGCAGGCGGCGTAGCATGCTCCTGCATCGAGATGGGCCAGAACGCCGGAAAGACTGTATTCACTGCTGAGCAGGTTTACGAGCAGCTCCACGGCATCATGGTTGGTATACATAAGGCTTGCGCCGATGCTTCTCAGGAATACTATGGAAAGTATGACCTGGTTGCCGGAGCTAACATCGCTGGCTTCCTGAAGGTTGCTGACGCTATGATGAACCAGGGTCTCGTATAAAAACGGGCATTTGGATCAATAGATCAATAAGCGTGCGCTCGCCGGGCGCAACGCGTTATACATCAAGAGGCTGGCCTCATCGAAAGTTTACGATGAGGCCAGCCTCTTTCTATTACTCGGTTGCTCATTCCACATGACGCATTATTACGGATCACTTGCCGAAGCTTTTCTTTCTGTCGTAAAGGACCGTGCCGGTAAGGGCTGCGCCCGCAGCCAGCATGACGACTATCCAAAGACTGATATTGCTGTCGTCACCTGTTTGTGCAGCGTTCGTATCAGCTGCCTGGTTGCCGCCGGCCGTTACCCCCGTTGCCGGGATAACTCCGTATTCATCAAGGTTGGCAATCTCCACGGTTCCTGCCGCATCCTCAAAATATCTCCCGCAGTTTTCGCATGTATAGTATGCTTCCTTACCGGCTGTGGTGCTGGTGGCTTCCACTCTTTCCGTAAGAGTCAGCTCATGGGCCAGCAGATCTCCATATCTTTCACCGCAGACAGCACAAACGGCCCGCTCTGTACAGGTAGCCGTTCCTTAAAAAGATGGTGCCTGGAACACCTGCCGCTTTACCAACGACATTTTTCTATATTTTTCCATGTAAATTATTGACATATTATCGCCGGTGTGTTATTGTCATGGTAATATATTCCATATTGCAGCAGCAAAGGTACCAGTATATAATGAAAGGGGAAATGGGAATTGGAAAAGAAGGAATTAAAGGACCTCGACCTGCTGGACAGATTCCTGTTTGCGGAGGCCATCGAGGATCCTGAAACGATGGAATTGATTTTGGAGATCATCCCGGGCAGGGAGGTCATATTAAAACATCTGCCTCAAGCGGAGAAGGAGCAGCGGAGCTTCCTGTGGAGCAAGCAGGTAAAGCTGGATGTCTGGGCCAAGGACATAGATGATGTCATCTACGATACCGAAGTCCAGAAGCGGAACACCAAGGACCTGCCAAAGAGGAGCAGGCTCTACAACAGTCTGATAGACAGCAATCTGCTGCCTCCGGGAACGACCAGCTACAAACCTCTCAACGATGTGTACGTGATCATGATAATGCCCTTCGACCTGTTTGGCAAGGGACTGTACAGGTACACCTTCAACATGAAATGTCAGGAGGTACCGGACCTCCGGCTTGAAGACGGGGCGACAAGGATATTCCTCAACACGAGGGGAACCGATCCTGAGGGAGTAAGCGACGAGCTGATCGACCTGCTGAAATACTTCGAACACTCCACTGACGAGACGGCAGAGAGAGCGGGAAGCGAGAGGATAGCCAGGCTCCATGAAAAGATTTCCGATATCAAGGCCAGTGAAGAGATCGGGGTGAAATTTATGAACGCATGGGAAGAAAAGCTTTTGGACAGGCAGGACGGATATGATGAAGGAAAGCGAGAGGGATTGGTTGAGGGAGAAAAGAAAGGCAGACAAGCCGGATTGAAGGAAGGCGAAAGGAAAGGCCTTCGGGTCGGAGAAAAGAAAGGGCGCAAAATCGGACGGCAAGAAGGCCAAATCGAAAGATCCAAAGAGATTGCCGCAAGGATGAAGGCTCGGGGTATAAGCCCGGAAGAAATCGCGGAGCTGACAGGGCTGGAAGTTTCCGAGGTCGATACGCTATAGGGCACTGTGAAAAATAATGACAAAGATAGGGGATGAGCCGCTTTAAAATCTCGAGTGGGAGGTGCGGACAAAAAGTCCCCCCCCTAAGGGCTCCGAAAAGAGCTGAATTAAAATGTATTCTCAAGACAAAATCGATGTTGCCTTAAAAGTATTTCACCAGTGCGGATCGGTAACCACCACCATTCGAGTCCTTGGTTATCCGACCAGAAGGGCACTTTACATTCACAATATAATTTAATCAAAAATTTCAGTTTTTTTAACGTTCTTTTTCCCGCCGCTGTTTTTATGATTTACGTGATTCGCAGCACTTTTTTAATACAGCTACCGTAATATCCTTTGCGATCGTCGAGGCTTCAACACAATTTTCTTCAAAATTCTCAATGCCACTGTGTTCGGCCGTATCAGTGATGCAGCGAATCGACAGAAACGGGATTTTGTTTACATAGCATACGTGAGCAATACTTGCCGTCTCCATATCGACTGCCAGTGGCGCGAATCTATCGTTGATCTTTTCACGGCCTTCATCAGTAATGAAGGCTTCCCCCGTAACGATCCGGCCCCAGAAAACTTTTCCTTTCGTCTCCATTTCTTTTACAGCCATTTTGGATATTCTTATCAACTCCCGGTCCGCTTCAAAAAATACGAATCCCATCCATGGGTGGAATTCTGTCAGGATATCTGGTGCAACATCGTGATAGCATGCTTCCGTAGATATGACTGTGTCGAATATTTTCAGCTTTGGACTCATTCCTCCCGCTGTCCCTGAGTTGATAACAGTATCCACGCCAAAACTATCGATCAGTATTTGGGTCGCTATGGCAGCGTTCACCTTGCATGCTCCGGAAAGCAAAGCGACAACCTGTACGCCACAGATTTGTCCCTCATAGAATTTCAGCATCGCCTTCTCAGTGATCCCGCGATCATCCATCACGGATAAAAAAGGGGCAAGCTCATCGTCACTGGCGCACACTATCCCTATTTTCATAATTGTTTCTCCTTGACAATTTTCACTGCTTTCCTTGCCTTCATCCCACAAATGCCTGGAATACCGTACTCCCGTCCTCCAGCTTTCCCATCACTGCGGCGCCGCCTTCCTGCTCTTCTTTGAACAGAAATATCTCGTCTCCCAGTCTGGCCTCCTTCGAAAAGTTCATGATTAACCGGCTGTACGGGCTGCCTGACAGCACCTCCGACACCATATCGGCATATCTGCAGTTGTTGACGTGACGGTTCACGTCCAGGTCGTCCTCCGTCACCAGATGACTGCCTTTATCCTGCGGTGCGGAGCATCGTATCTTCTCTATTCCTTCCTCGAAAGGCGCCTGCTCGATACACTGACCCTGGAAATCGATGTCGTTTCGCTCCAGCTTCCTGGTCAGGAAATTTATGATACACCACTGGCTCATGCCTGCGGCGAGCACAGCCGTATCGCTGGCCATCGCGGCCCTCAGATAATAATCTCTTGGGAATATCAGTCCCTTCTTCGGTCTCGGACAGGTCGTCAGCACATAATCCTTATCAGCTTCTATAGCCCCGTATACTTTGAGCTTCACCTTGGAAAGCACCCATATCCAGTCCCTTTCCATCAGGTGCTCCCGTCCTACGCCCAGGATGTCAGCGTGCTCCGCCGCGATATCCTGAAAGCTGTGGAGCACGCTTGAAGCCCTGATATTTCCATTTTCGTCAAAATCATTTTCGTTGAATCGTATCCTTTTCTCAAGCTTGAGCATCATTCCTCCCAAAACATATCCTGATATATTTCTCATGCCGCCACTCACGCTCCTGCGGCCGCAGGAGCGGTGCGCCCCACGAAACATCTTTATTCCACGGATTTCAACGCCTCTGCCATATTTATCCGTCTCAGCTTGCGCCTCAGGATCACGTCTACTATGACGGCGAACCCCAGCACCACCAGCACTGTGAAGAGGTAACTGACAGGCTCCACCACATTGTTGAAGGACACGGCGTCCACCACTATCCTGCTCATGATGAACCTGTGGAGGGCGAATCCGGCAGGCAGGCCAGCGATGATGCCCAGCAGCACCAGGATGAAGTTTTCCCTGAACACGTATGAGCCCATCTCTCTCGGATAGAAGCCCAGCACCTCTATGGTGGCTATCTCCCGTTCACGCTCCGTTATATTGATGTTGCCCAGATTGAACAGCACTATGAAGGCCAGCGCTCCGGCACAGCCTATCACCAGTATTATGATGTAGTTGAGGCTCACCATCATATCGTCCACATAAGCCTTCATATCTTCATTTACCGTTATGCTGATGACTCCGTCGAAGCCGTTTATCCGCTCCGCCATGTCATGCACGTCAACGCCATCATCAAAGCTGACAAACATCACATAAGGCTCATAGGTCTTTCCCATTTCCTCCTCGTAAGTCTCCTCATTGATATATATATAATTGGAGACGTAATTCCTGTATATCCCCGAAACTGTCAGAGTGACGGTCTTCGTGTCATCATATGTCACCTGTATCTCGTCTCCCGTCTTCACGCCTATCATATCCGCCAGCTTGTTGTTGATCATTGCTTCTCCCCGCCCCGGGTATTCCAGTCGGTTCCCGTCATCATCGGCGAAGTTGACGGCTTTCGTGATGTTATTATCGTCCGACACCATCAGACTGCAGGATTTTGTCACATCATCGCTGCCTTTCACATTGACGGAGCTCTGCTGCAGCTGAGCCACATTGGACAGCTCCTCCTGATATTCCGTCTCAAAAGACGTCTTCCTGCTATCATCGAAACCGTCGAAGGCAACTGCCATCTGATATTTCTCTATCTGCGAATACTGATGCTCCGCGATGCCCGCCACCGAATCGTTTATCCCAAACCCGGCCAGGACCAGGGAGGTACATCCTCCGATACCTACTATCATCATTATCATTCGCTTCTTGTATCTGAAGATATTTCTCGCCGACACCTTATGAAGGAATTTGAGCCGTTTCCACAAAAAACCTATCCTTTCCAGGAATATGCGCTTTCCTGCCTTCGGCGCTTTAGGCCGTAGGATCTCAGCCGGCATATGCTTCATCATGCCGCGGCACGCCAGATATGTGGTCCCCGTAGAGCACAGCAGCGATACCACCAGCGAGATGGCCGCCAGCTGCCAGTCGAAGTAATACTCCAGATCCGCGAAGCCGAACATCATGCCATATGCTATCCAGATGGCATACGGGAAATACTTTGAGCCTGCCAGGAACCCTGCTACACATCCTATGAACGCCGCCGAACCGGAATATATCATGTACTTGAACATTATTTTACCGGAAGTGTAGCCCAGCGCGCTGAACGCCCCTACCTGCGGCCTTTCCTCATCTATCATCCTTGACATAGTTGTTGAACATACCAGTGCGGCTATGAGAAAGAAAAATACCGGGAACACCTGAGCTATGCTGTCGACGATATCCGCGTTGCTTTCAAAAGAGCCGAACCCCAGATTGTCCTCCCTGTCGTATACATATATCTCAGGCTCCGCCAGATCCGAAAGCTCGCTTCTTGCCTGTTCCAGCTCCGCTTCACCCTCCTCCAGCTGTGTCTCGGCCTCCGCGAAGCTGCTGTCAGCCTGTGCCATACCGACTCTGTATTGGCTGTATCCCTGCTGTACCTGACGCTGTGATACGGCCAACGTATTTTCCTGCGCTGATATCTCCTCCAGCCCACTGTCTATCTGCGCCAGACTGGCCTGCAGCTGAGCCAGCTGTGCCCTCAGCTGCGCTTCCAGCTCCGAGCCCTGATCTTCCCCGGCTCCTCCGCTGTCGCTGCCGGAGTCACCTGTATCACCGGACTGGCCCTGCTGCTCCAGCGCGGCAAGCTGGGCCTCTATCTGAGCTATGGCCGCTGCCACCTGGGCTCGCTGTGAAGTCAGAGAAGCTTTCTGACTCTCCAGCTGCTGCCTGCCGCTGCTTATCTGAGCGCTGCTCTCATCAAGTGTGGCTTTGGCGTCAGCCAGCCGGGCATAAGTCGACTGACGCTCCTGCTCCAATGTCACCCTGCCGTCGTCCAGCTCCTGCTGGCCACTCTCTATCTCCTCCTGAGCTTCGCTGACGATATCGTCATATCTGCTTTCGGCGCTCTTTTCCGCTGCGTCCGTCACATCTCTTTCAGTCCTGGCCGTATTATCATAGTACTCATCGCTGAAAACGAATCCCTGTTCCTTCGAAGTCACCAACAGCTCTGTGAAATATTCGGAAGTGAACGCCCCCTGTGGAGCATAAATAAACGCGTCTACGGTGCCGTCACCGATAGACGTGGTGCCCCGCTCGGTCTTCATCATATAATACGGCGACTGGGCTATGCCCACTATCTTATATTCACGGTACGACAAGGCGTCCTTCGTCGTATCGTCATTCTCATCGGTCACCACTATCGTGCTTCCGATATCGTCCTTCGTGTAAAAGTGGGCGTCGACGACACATTCGTCATCGGCCTTGGGCATCCTTCCTGCCGTCAGATCCACCTTGTTGATGTTTTCTGTTATGGAGTGGGCTCTGATGATCATGGAATTCCCATCTCTGTCCTCCGAGAAAAAATCGGCCGTTATGGCCCCTTCCGCGTCAGCCACGCTCTCTTCGGCAGCTACGGCAGCCACGTCATCGTCGTTGAATCCGTAAGTGGACACCAGTCTGAAATCGTAGAGGGCAAACTCGTTGACATATTCGTCACAGGTGAGCATCATGGACCCTTTGGTGTTCTTTACTCCAGCGAAAAATCCCACTCCCAGCGCGATTATGGCCAGTATGGCTATGTATCTGCCCATACTGCCCCATATGGTCCTTCTTATGTTTTTGGCATACATATTACCTGACATATCACACAGCCTCTACCATTCTATATCTTCCACAGGAACGGTAGTCTCGTTGAGCTTTACCGATTCCACTGTCCCGTTCTTTATCCTCACCACTCTGTCGGCCATAGCCGTAAGAGCCGAATTATGTGTTATTATCACCACGGTCATACCCCCTGCCCGGCAGGCGTCCTGAAGCAGCTTCAGTATAGCCTTCCCTGTCTCGTAATCCAGCGCTCCTGTCGGTTCATCGCACAGCAGCAGCTTCGGATTCTTCGCCAGCGCCCTGGCTATGGCTACTCTCTGCTGCTCCCCGCCTGATAGCTGTGCCGGAAAATTGTTCTTTCTGTCCGCCAGTCCTACCGCGGCTATCACCTTTTCACTGTCCAGCGGTGCTTTGGAAAGCTGGGACGCTATCTCCACGTTCTCCAAAGCCGTCAGGTTAGGTATCAGATTATAGAACTGAAAGACGAAGCCTATGTCCAGCCTCCTGTACGTCGCCATCTGCTTCGTGGAGAGAGAAGATATATCCTTTCCGTCCAATGTCACGCGACCTTCCGTCAGCGTATCCATACCTCCCAGGATATTGAGCAGCGTTGTCTTCCCGGCGCCCGACTGTCCCACCACCACGCATATTTCTCCTTTACCTATCTCGAAATTTACATCGTGGAGCGCCCGTACTTCGACGTCGCCGGTCTTATACACCTTTCCGACATTTTCAAATTTAACAAAAGACATATGGTCAACCTGCGGCCGTCCGGCCAGCCGCTCTCTCCTTTCATGTTCCCGTCTGAGCATTTTCCGTCAGCCGCGCATTCACCTCACTTCCGCGGGCCCGCGCGAACCCAGTCGTTTCCTCTATTTTACTCTTATTTGATAATTATGACAACTGAATTTGATGCTCCTGTTCCGTCAATATGTATATTTTGTGAACTTCTTCGTCCTCACGCCTTGTTTGCCCATCTGGGCCTATGGTATAATCACAATACTGGGATTTTTAGAAAGGACGATAATATGGATACTGAAGTACTGATTTCCGGGCTTGGCCTTCTCGTCACATTTGTCGGGATGGCTGTTCTTATCTTCAAGAGAGTTTCACCGATAATCATCGGCCCTCTGGCAGCCGTCTTCGTGTGCATCACCAGTGGACTTCCCGTATTTGACGGCGTGACTGACACCTACATGACAGGAACGACCGGGTTCTTCCTGTCATACTTCTTCATCTTCCTTCTGGGGAATATCTTCGGGAACTTATACCAAAATTCCGGGGCCGCTGCGAAGATCGGCTCCATAATATCAAAGAAATTGGGAGCGAAGCACTGTATGGCTGCCTGTATGTTCTCGGCTGCCATCCTCAGCTATGGTGGCATCAACAGCTTCGTCATCATCTTCGCCGTCTATCCTATAGCGCTGAAGCTGTTCGAGGACGCTGACCTGCCTACCTATCTGCTGCCCGGCATCGTCTGCGGCGGCATGTGGACATTCGCCATGACCGGCCCCTTCACGCCGCAGATACCTAACGTGGTGTCGATGCAGTACCTGGGAACGCCGTCCTACGCCGGCCTCATCCCCGGTCTTGTATGCGCCGTTGCCACAGCTATAGGCATAATAGTATACATGAACTATCAGGGAAAGAAAGCCCGCCTCAACGGAGAGCATTTTCAGTGGCCCGAAGGCGTGAAGCGCGTAGAAGAGGAAGAGGATTCTCCTAACGGTATCATTTCCATCATACCGCTGGCTCTGGTGCTGGTGATATTCAACGTGACCAAGCTGGACATCATCATATGCCTCCTCATCGGAATACTGGTGGCTCTGATACTTTTCTACAAGCACCTGCCTAGATCCGAGATGCTGAACATGTTCAACAATGCCGCCACATCCTCGATATCGGTAATAATCAATACAGCCGTCATAGTGGGATTCGGTTCGGTGGCCAAGGCAACGCCCTTCTACGCCTACGCTACGGATCTGCTGCTGGGCTCAAACGCCAATCCGTATGTAGTGGCGGTGGTAGGAGCCAATGTCTTCGCCGGCATACTGGGCTCAGCCTCCGGCGGTGTATCCCTCATGTACGAAACACTGGGCGACACCTTCCTCGAATACGCCAACCAGGGCTATAACCTGGGCTTCATACACAGGCTCTGCTCCGACGGCTGTGGAGGCATAGATTCGCTACCGTGGAACGGCTCCATAGTTTCGGTCTTCGCCATATGCCATACCACCCACAAGCTGTCGTACAAATACAACTTCATGACAAACCTGGCGATACCGGTAGCTGCCATCTTCCTGCTGGAGCTGCCTATATGTATGATACTGGGCTGACGACGATATCGGACCGATGACGGCGACGTCCCGCCGACGCCCCGACGACACCCATTGCAAAGGAGGTATATCATGTCCGACGTGCTGTTGGAAAGGAAAAATCATACGGCTGTAATCACCATCGACAAGCCTGAAACCCTCAATGCCCTCTGTCAGGATCTTATCGGGCAGATAAACAGGGCCCTCGACGAAGCCGAAGCAGACTCTCAGGTATACACCATAGTCATCACCGGCACCGGCAGATCCTTCATAGCCGGTGCAGACATCGGAGAAATGTACGAAAAGGACAGGGAAGCCATAAGAAAATGGGCCGTTCTTGGCTGCGACCTCAATCTTAGACTGGAGACCATGGCTCTGCCCGTCATCGCAGCTATAAACGGGTACGCGCTGGGAGGCGGCCTGGAACTGGCCATGGCCTGCGATATACGCATCGCCTCCGAAAAGGCCAGGATGGGTCTTCCGGAAACCGGTCTGGGCGTCATATGCGGCGCCGGCGGCACCCAAAGGCTTCCTCGCATCGTAGGCGAATCCAGGGCCAAGGAAATGATCTTCACAGCTGAAAGGATGGACGCCCGGACGGCCCTCAGCATCGGACTCGTCGACCGCGTCACCTCTCCCGAATCGCTTCTGGACGAAACTCTGGCTCTATGCAGCGCCATCGAGAAGAACGGCCAACTGGCGGTCAGAGCTGCCAAGAGAGCCATCAACGCGGCGCGCGATACTGATATACGGGATGGCTGCCGCTTCGAGCGGGAGATCTTCAGCTCCCTTTTTGACACGGAAGATCAGAAGACTGGCATGGGCGGCTTCCTGGCCGGAAAAAAAGATATCGTATTCAAGAACAGATAGAGCTTAACAGATAGCTATTGAGCAAATATATTCGAAAGGGTACCTTATGACTGTAAAATTCATAGACGCCAAAGAGGCTTCAAAGATAATAGAGGACGGCTCCACTGTCGCCATCGACGCATTCATCAGTTTCTGTCTTGCCGACGACATCATGGGCGAGATAGAGAGCAGGTTCATCAGGGAAGGCCATCCTCGCGACCTCAACGTCATCAACGTGGCCGGCATAGGAGGAGACGGCAAAGATCGCGGTATAAACCACTTTGCCCACAAAGGGCTCATGAGGAGATTCCTGTGCAGCAACCTTAGCCTGGCCAACAAGGTATATCCTCTCATTATGGATAACGCCTTTCCCTGCTTCATGATACCTCAGGGAGTACTCTCCCATATGATGCGTGCCATCGCTTCCGGAAAGCCCGGCGTGTTCACCGAGGTGGGAATGAAGACCTTTGTTGACCCCCGCGTCGACGGCGGACGCATCAATGACGCTGCAAAGGAATGCGACGACATCCCTGTACAGCTGATAAACCTCAACGGCTCCGAGTGCCTCTTCTACCCCGCCTTTCCCATCGACGTGGCCATCATAAAGGGGACCAAGGCCGACAGAAAGGGAAATATTTCCCTGGAAAAGGAAGCTATGCATCTGGAACAGCTGGAAATGGCTACAGCTGCCAGAAATTCCGGCGGCATCGTCATAGTCCAGGTGGATGAGATCGTCGACAGCGGCGCCCTCCATCCCCAGAAGGTTACCGTTCCTTCCACCCTGGTAGATTACGTGGTTCTTGGCTCTCCCGGAAATACAGGACAGCATTTTATCGAGGGGCTGCCGGATCCGGTCGATTCCTGGTGTGGTGATGAAAAGATACAACTGGAAGAAATCAAGAGCCTGCCCCTCACTATCGAAAAGGTCATTTGCAGGCGAGGGATCTTCGAATTCCAGGAGGATTCCTTCATAAACCTGGGGATCGGGCTTCCTATGAACGTGTCCAATGTCCTCAACGAAGAAGGTCTCATCGACGACGTATCGGCCAGTATCGAATCCGGTGTTATGGGAGGTGTCCCTGCTCCCGGCATCGCTACCGGCGCAGCCTATAATCCTGACGCGATACTTAAACAGCCTGATATGTTCGACTTCTACGACGGCGGCGGTATCGACTTTGCCTGCCTCGGTTCAGCCGAGATAGATATGCACGGCAATGTCAACGTATCCAGGTTTGCCGGCAAAGTACCCGGCCCGGGAGGCTTCATCAATATAACCCAGGGAGCCAAAAACATATGCTTCATGGGAACCTTCACCGCCGGCAGAGAAAACGACATCCGTATCGAGGACGGCAAGCTTCGCATCGTAAGAAACGGCCGCAGCATAAAATTCGTACGGAACGTGGATCACATAACCTTCTCCGGTGAGAATTCCCTGGACAAAGGCCGGCAGAACGTGTTCTACATCACCGAACGTGCAGTCTTCAAACTGATGCCCGGCGGCCCTACGCTCATCGAGATCGCGCCCGGCGTTGACCTGAAAAAAGACATTCTGGCACTGATGGAATTCGAGCCTCAGATATCCGACGACCTGAAGCTGATGGATCCTCGCCTCTTCAGACCTGAACCAATGGGCGTGAGCCTGAAAAAGAAATAGCATCGTATATCAGCATCCCCTGAGACCCTTTTGGCGGACATTTCTTTCGCAAAAGCTCCGGGGATGCTTCTCTTTACAGGCATTCGTGCCGAATCCTGAAGAAAAGAGCGATTCCCGGCAGCGCCAACAAAACTTCGTGCCGGATTTTCGATATAAAGAAAAAATCCGGCAGCCAAATCCGGAAAAAATCACATCTTCATGAAAAGCGTCCTTTTTATTTGGAATATATTTACAATTTCGTGCCGGATAATCGTACTATGCAAAAAATCCGGCAACCAGCCGTGTCCGGCTTGCCGGATATCATCAAATCAAAGAGGATCCGGCAAGAGCCTGTGTCAGCCCTGCCGGATTTTACACCATATCAAAAAATTCGGCAAACAGCAATGGCAACGCTGCCGGAAAATGAGTTGCAAACAAAAATCCGGCAAACGCGCCGCAGCGACGCCGTATGATACCGCATTGCGAATCGCGGCACTGCCGCACCACGGATCACGACTCGCTATGGATCACGACTCGCTACGGATCGCGACTCATCGCGAATCGCTTTCTGCTTATACCACGGCCTCTCTTTTCCATCTACTCCCGCGGTATCTGAGGCAGAAGCAGACGGATCGGACAGCCCAGTCGACTACCATGGCTATCCATACGCCCAGGACGCCGATGCCGATAAACTCTCCCAGGAATACACCGAAAAATATCCTGAATATCCACATGGAAGCTACGCCTACCACCATGGTATACATTACATCGCCGGCTGCTCTCAACACGTTAGGCACTGTGAAGGACAGAGGCCAGATGAATACGGCCGGAGCGCAGTTGACGAATATCAGCTGTCCGGCGATATCCGCAGTTTCCTGAGAAAGGCCGTACATGTCCAGGATCAGCGGTATCGCCAGGATCATCGCTATATTGGTGATGATCATGATACCATATACCCATTTGATCAGCTTTCTGGCATAAAATCGTACCTGCTGATAATCTCCGGCTCCTACGCAAATGCTTATGACCGACACTACGCCGTATCCCATGGCCATGCCTGGAAGCACCGCTATCAGTGACGCTGTATTGGCGACGGCGTTGGCTGTGATAGAGGCTGTGCCAAAGCCGGATATCATGCTGAGAAGGATCAGCTTTCCCAGCTGGAACATGCTGTTCTCTATGCCGTTGGGAACACCTATCCTCAATATTTTCTTTATGAGACTCCAATCAGGTATGAGGACGAATTTCCTGCTGAGATGGACCTTTCGCTCCTGATTCTTGAGAAGGAACAACATTATCCCCGCGGCTACTATCCTACAGGCCAGCGTAGGTATCGCCACTCCTGCTATACCCATGCCGAATCCGTACAACAACAGCGCATTGCCTCCTATATTCACCACGTTCATGACGATGGAAGCTCTCATGGAAATATTGGAATTGCCCACGCTCCTGAAAAGCGCAGAGCCAGCGTTGGATATGGCTATGAACGGGATGGATGCCACCACTATCATATAATATGTATTACAGTTATCCATCACCTCGTCTTCTATCTCACCAAAGATGAGATGCATCAGACCTGTCCTGAACACATACATGACGGCTATGACCAGGAACGAGAACAACACGACGAACAATATCAACTGGTCTGCCGCCCTGTTTGCCTCCTTCGCCTTTTGCTGACCCAGATACTGTCCCACTACGACCGCGCCGCCCGTAGACAATGCTATGAATATGGTTATTACCAATACCATCACCGAATCCACCAGAGATACAGCCGATACAGCCTCTTCTCCGACGCTGGCCACCATGACGGAATCCGCCAGTCCCACCGCGTAGACCAAAAGCTGCTCTACGAACAACGGCCAAAGCAGCCTCAGAAGGTACCTGTTGGTAAACAGAAGCTTGCCTCCTTTACCTTCCTCCGCCAACTCATTTTTGTCACTCATACATGATCACCGCTTTTCAAAACAAATCCTCCTTAATAATATGATACTTTTAAATCCTACTGCACAATCCTGCTGTCACATAACCACAAATAGAGTGCAGACTATATACAGGTCTGCACTCTATATTATACACCTTGGATCCTCTAAGAGAAAAATTCTTTGATGGAATCCAGGAAACTGCTCTTTTTATGATAACAGTCACTGGTAACACTCTTGGCCATGGTCGCAATGGCCTTCTTCTGTTTAGCGTTGAGCTTGGTAGGTATCTCCAGCGTAACTTTGACGTACAAGTCACCTTTTTTACTGCTTCTGACGCTCTTGATACCTTTGCCTTTGAGCCTGAACACAGTTCCCGGCTGAGTCCCGGCAGGGACTTTGTATGAAACCTTTTCCTCTAAAGTCGGTACGACTATATCGTCGCCGAGAGCAGCCTGATCGAAAGTGATAGGTATCTCCAGCCACAGATCCTGTCCACGGCGTTCAAAGAGCTTATGAGGCTTGACGTTTATCACGATGTAAAGGTCTCCGTCAGGACCTCCGTTGATACCCGGCTCTCCCTGTCCCTTGATAGGTATGACCGATTCATTGTCCACGCCTGCCGGTATAGTCACTGATATAGTAACGTTGTCCTTGACGCGTCCGCTGCCTCCGCAGTCTTTGCAAGGAGTCTCATTTATCTCTCCCGTCCCGTTACAGTCAGGACATGGCGACACGCTCTGGAACGTCCCCAGCGGAGTTCGCTGAGACGTCCTTATCTCCCCAGTGCCGCCGCACTTAGGACATGTCTTCTTGGATGTCCCCGGTGCCGCGCCGCTGCCTCCGCAGGTCTTACACTTGACCAGCTTGCTGATGCGTATCTGTTTCTTACACCCGAAGGCCGCTTCTTCAAATTCTATGGTTATAGCTTTCTGAAGATCGCTGCCCTTTCTCGGGCCATTCCTCCTGGAATTGTTCCTGCCACCTCCGCCAAAACCGCCGAAAGCGCCGCCGAACATATCGAAGATATCCTCGAAGCCACCGAAGCCTCCAAAGCCTCCAAAGCCGCCTCCCGCACCGCCGAAGCCCGAATTGGGATCGACTCCCGCGTGCCCGAACCTGTCGTATTTTTCTTTCTTCTCAGGATCGGAAAGTACGGCATATGCCTCGTTGATCTCCTTGAATTTCTCCTCGGCATTTTTATCACCCGGATTTTTATCCGGGTGATATTTCATTGCCATTTTTCTGAATGCTTTCTTTATCTCATCATCACTGGCCCCCTTCTTCAATCCAAGGACCTCGTAATAATCTCTCTTATCTGCCATTATTTATCCTTATCCTCATCAACAACCTCGTAATCGGCATCGACAACATTGTCGTCCTGAGCACCGCCGGCATTGGTCCCGCCTGCCGCTCCTGCTGCTCCTGCGCCTGCTCCCATGTTAGGATCCGCGCCCTGCTGTGCCTGAGCCTGCTGCTGATACATCTTGGCCGATATGGTGTGGAATTTCTCTGTCAGCTTCTCTGTCTTAGCCTTGATATCTTCGATGTTGTTGGCTTCCAGAGCCTTGGAAAGCTCATCCTTAGCCGCGTTGATATCATTTTTCTCTTCTTCGGAGAGGGAGTTTTCCAGCTCCTTGACGTTCTTCTCGGTCTCGTATACCAGCGTCTCGGCTCTGTTCCTGATCTCTATCTCTTCTTTTCTCTTCTTGTCCTGCTCAGCATACTGCTCGGCTTCCTTTACCTTGGCGTTTATCTCGTCCTCCGACAGCTTCGTCGATGAAGTGATAGTGATGCTCTGCTCCTTACCGGTTCCCATATCCTTGGCGCTTACGTTTACGATGCCGTTGGCGTCGATATCGAAAGTCACCTCGATCTGAGGGACACCACGTGGGGCCGGTGGAATGCCTGTCAGCTGGAACCTTCCCAGAGTAGTGTTGTCGGCAGCCATTTCTCTCTCGCCCTGCATTACGTGGATATCTACAGCAGTCTGGTTATCGGCGGCCGTCGAGAAGATCTGGCTCTTCTTCGTAGGTATCGTCGTATTTCTCTCGATGAGCTTGGTAGCTACGCCGCCCAGCGTCTCGATGGACAATGACAGCGGAGTTACGTCCAGCAGCAATACGTCGTTTACCTCTCCCGTAAGCACGCCTGCCTGGATAGCTGCTCCGATGGCTACGCACTCGTCAGGATTTATACCCTTGAACGGCTCCTTGCCTGTCACCTTCTTTACGGCTTCCTGTACAGCCGGTATCCTGGTGGAACCGCCTACCAGTATTACCTTGGAAATGTCGCTGTTGCTTACTCCGGCATCGGCCATGGCCTTGTTCATAGGGCCGATGGTCCTGTTTACCAGTCCCTCTGTCAGCTGCTCGAATTTAGCTCTGGTTATATCCATATTCATGTGGAGAGGTCCGTTTTCGTTTACCGTGATGAACGGCAGGTTGACGTTTGTCGTCTGTGCGCTGGAAAGCTCTTTCTTGGCCTTTTCAGCGGCTTCCTTGAGTCTCTGAAGCGCCATCTTGTCGTTTCTCAGATCCACTCCGTTTTCCTTGGCGAAGCTGTCAGCCATGAAGTTCAGCAACGCTTCATCGAAGTCATCGCCGCCCAGCTTGTTGTCGCCGTTGGTGGCCAGTACTTCGAATACGCCGTCTCCCAGTTCCAGGATGGATACGTCGAAAGTACCGCCACCCAGGTCATATACCAGTATCTTATGCTGAGCCTCGTCTTTATCGAGACCGTAAGCCAGTGACGCCGCCGTAGGCTCGTTGATGATCCTCTTTACATCCAGGCCCGCGATCTTTCCCGCGTCCTTGGTAGCCTGCTTCTGGCTGTCGGTAAAGTACGCCGGTACCGTGATCACGGCTTCCGTTACTTTTTCGCCGAGATAGCTTTCAGCGTCAGCTCTCAGCTTGCTCAGGATCATTGCCGATATATCCTGTGGTGTATATTTTTTGCCGTCTATCTCTACCGTGTAATCCGTTCCCATATGCCTCTTGATGGAAGAGATCGTTCTCTCCGGATTGGTGATGGCCTGTCTTTTGGCTGTCTCGCCTACCAGTCTTTCACCGTTTTTGGCAAATCCCACTACCGATGGCGTGGTCCTGTTTCCCTCCGCGTTAGCTATTACTACAGGTTCTCCCCCTTCAAGAACCGCTACGCACGAGTTTGTAGTTCCTAAGTCGATTCCTATTACTTTTCCCATTTTGTTTTCCTCCTCAATATATGATTTCGAAAGCTAGTCTGCGACCTTTACCATGGACGGTCTGATCACCTTCCCGTTCAGGGTATAGCCTTTTTGCATAACGCCGGAAACCTTGCCGCTTTCGTATTCTTCAGTTTCCTCCTTCATCACCGCGTTGTGGAAGTTCGGATCGAACTCCTCTCCCAGCGCTGCGATCTCAGCCAGGCCGGACTTTTCAAGTACGTTCCTGAGCTGCTTGAATATCATTTCCATACCCTCTTTGAAGCCGTCTCCCGCTTCATCCTGCCCCAGCGCTCTCTCAAAATTGTCCAGCACCTCCAGCATTTCGGTTATCAGCTTCTCATTGGCGTATGAATAAAGATCTGTCTTTTCTTTTTCCACCCGCTTCTTATAGTTCTGAAAATCAGCCATAAGCCGCAGGTATCTGGTATCGCTGTCTTCATCAGCGTCTTTTTTATCGGGAGAGGCTTCTGCTTCTTCAGCTTTCTCACCGGTCGTGCCTTCAGACTGCCCTTTTCGGGCGTCTTCATCCTTCACATCCTGGGAAGCGTTTTCCTGAGCCCCGGCCTCTTCCGTCTTTTCTTTCTTTATATCTTCCGCGTCAATCTTTGTCATCCTCGTCTCCTTCCGTGATCATAAATGCCCTGCTTATGTTATCCGTAAGGTACTCAACGACTGAGGTAACCTCACCGTACCGCATCCTCGTAGGTCCTACCACTCCTATCTTGCCCACCATCTTGCCGTCTACGTGATAGGTTGCCGTGATGAGGCTGCAATCCTGCATCAGCTCATTCTGGTTCTCGTTCCCTATGGTTATTATCACTCCGTTTTCCCTGTTTATCAGGGTCCTGGTGAAATCCTCCTTCCTGCTGACCATTTCCAGGAAAACCTTCGCCTTATCAAGGTCGTTATACTCAGGGATGGAGAATATGTTGGTAAGTCCATCCATATACAGATTGACATTGAGCATGTCTTCCAACGTCTTGATAAAATTAGGAACGATCTCGTTTTCAAACATCGCCATCGATTCAGCATCCGCCTTGAATGACTTTATGATATCAAAAGTCAACGCTTCACTCAGCGTCTTGCCTCGATAATTATATGTCATCATCTTGGCCAGTATCCTCAGTGTCTCCTCAGAAGCAGGCCTGTTCATGTGTACCGACGTATTGGATACCCGGCCGCTTTCCGAGACGATCATCAGCACTACCGTGTGCTCGTCCACAGGAAGCAGGTTCACATATTTGAGTGTGTCCTGATCCTGTTTAGGCGTCATGGCGAAGGCCGTCAGATTGGTTATCTCAGACAATATACGGGCTGCCCTCTGGACTATCTTCTCCAGTTCGGACACATTGCTGTGAAGCTGTGCCGCTATGGCATCCTTTTCTTCCTCCGTCAGCTCACGCTTTTTCATCATCTCGTTAACATAAAGCCTGTATGCCTTCTCGGAAGGCACCCTGCCCGATGACGTATGAGGATGGGTCAGATAACCCATCTCCTCCAGATCCGACATTTCGTTTCTTATGGTCGCGGGACTGACACCCAATTCATAATTCTTGGATATAGTCCTGGACCCTACCGGTTCGGCAGTCCTGATGAAGTCAGCTATGATAGCCTGTAATATCTTCAGTTTTCTCTCGCTTAAATTCATCTTCGACCTCCCGTTGTTAGCACTCTTTATCTCCGAGTGCTAACTACAGTTTAAATTTACCACTGCATGTCATCAATGTCAACACTTATTTGAAAAAAATTTTTGTTTGATCCGCGATTTTTACAGGAATGAATTTTTTCAGACCGAAAAGATACAGATAAGCTTCCTTCACTGCTTTGCCGCCGGCCTCCTCAAGAGCTTCCGCATATATCCTCATCTGGCCTTCGTACCGTCTGACTGTCTCCTCTTCATCCGCTTCGCCGTCCGCATGAGTGTTCTTGTAGTCGATGAGGACCAGCCCGTCATCCTCCTGGAAATAGCAGTCTATCATACCCTGGACGATGACTTCCGCTCCCTTTATCCTTCGGCTGGATATGAATTCCCGTTCCTTGTACATGACTTCCGCCGTCGCGGCCCGCCTTCCCACGTCCTGACGGAAAAAGGCGTCGATGTTATCTATATCCACGGCTTCCATCTCCTCGTCAGACAGCCGCTGATCCCTGTGAAGCTCTTCGGCCACCTGGCGGATGTATCCCTTTCCCAGGGACAGCGCCTGTCTGAAATCCAGCTTTTCCATCACCAGATGCATTGCCGTCCCTGCCTGGGCTGCCGTCAGCTGCTTCTTTTCCACAGAAAAATCAGGCCGCATGAAGTCAGCCGCCGTTATCCTCCTGTCTCTCTCCGAAAGTCCTGCTCTGCTCATCTCAGTAGCGGAATATTTTGACTTGACGCCGGCAGCATCCTCATACGGATATATAAATGAAAGCCTTTCATCTATCAGCTGGATCGCTTCCTCGTTCCGCTCCTTCCGGCTCCTGTCGAATATATCTGCCATATGGATATCCGATACCGCCTGTCTCGCCTGAAGAACAGCGCCTGCTCCACCTCTGTGTATTTCTATCGTCTCTCCTGCCTCTTTCATCGGCGCATAGATCATCTCCAGGAAAGATCCGGCCTTTCCTCCGCTCTCTTCCAGTTTCTCCGGATCCTTCACCGTCCCTGTCAGCAATAACTGATCCATGGCTCTCGTCATTGCCACGTAAAGTATCCTTATTTCTTCCTCCAGCTCCTCCTCTGCTTTCTTCGCCTCTATGACACGCTGCAGCAAAGTTTTCCTGTGCCATTTGCCTTCCAGATCCACATGGGGCATCCCGAGAGCCAGATCCTTGTGCATGACCGTGGATGTCCCTGCCCCTCGGTATCTTATCATGCGGCCCATCCCGGTCAGGATGACGATGGGGAATTCCAGGCCCTTGCTCTTGTGGACTGTCATGACTCTTACGACATTCTCTCCCTCTCCCAGTACCTTGGCCTCCCCTATGGATATGTTGTTCTTTTTCATTGCTTCGATATATGATATGAAGCCATATAGGCCACTGTGGCTGTTCTGCTCGAACTGCCCCGCCTTTTCCACCAGGAGCCTCAGGTTAGATATCCTCCTTTTACCGGCCGGAAGACCGCTGCAGTAGTCGAAATATCCTGTATCGTAAAGCAGTATCCTGGTCAACTCCTCCAGCGTCACGGTGTTCTTCAGCTCCTTCCAGCAGGCTATCTGGCGAAACATCTCCTCTATTTTCGCCGCCAGCGCAGCTGCATCTTCGTCGCCGCCATGATCTGCCTCCGCAAACGCCCTGACCGCGTCGTAAAAGCTGCCGTCCCGCGTCTCTATCCTCACCGCCGCCAGCTCCCTGACATGAAAATCGAATACCGGAGAGCGCATCACCGATATCAGCGGGATGTCCTGACGGGTGTTATCGATTATCCTCAGCAGATTGACGAACACCTGAACTTCCACTGTCTCGAAATACCCGCCCGTATTCTCTCCGTAGGCCGGGATCCCTTCGTTGTTCAGAAACCGCTCCATCCTTCCGATGGCTGACCTGCTTCTGGAAAGGACGACGATGTCTCTGTATTCCACCTTTCTGGCGACGCCCTTCTTTACATCATATATCTCATTTCCCAGGCTTTCCCTTATCAGCTCCGCCACCAGCTGTGCCTCAGGATCGAGGTCTCCGCGGATGTCCTCAGCCTCACTGCCGTCCACTATATGGCATTGAGTCGCCATGCCGGGATGGACCTCGTCCACCGTGCATTTCAGCCGTGCGTTCTCATCATACCCCTCCATAGCTGACGAGAAGACTCTGTTGACAGTCTCCGTGACAAGCAGCTTGCTCCTGAAATTGCTGTTGAGGTCTATCTTCACACTGTTTTCCTCTGACTGCCGTGCGTACAGCTGATATTTCCTCCTGAATATCTCCGGCTCCGCCAGCCTGAACTTGTATATGCTCTGCTTCACATCGCCTACCATGAACAGGTTTCTCCCGTCGGTTATCCTTCCGACGATGGCCTCCTGGAGCATATTGCTGTCCTGAAACTCGTCTATGAATATGTATCTGAATCTCTTCCTGTATTCGTCCGCCGCCATATCGTCCCGGAGTATGAGGATGGCGTAGTGCATCACATCGTCAAAGTCCACCATGTTCCTGTCGGCCTTCATTTCCCTGAAGATCTCTTCAAACTCCTTCAGCAGCCCCGTCAGATACATGGTGTCCTCGTATCCGGCTCGCAGCTCCTCGTCGTAATCCTCCATGGTCCTGGCGAAATACTTCTTCTTCAAGTCATCCAGCGCTTTCTTACCGCCCTTTCTCAGCCTGGACACCTGTTCCTTTACCTGGTCATAATCCTCCTGCTGGCTCTTGGCCGCCCGCATCTGATTGAACTTCACTGTCGATATGAAATCCTTGAAAAGCTCCAGCTTTTCAGCCGCCGCGTCTTTTTGCCCGAGCCTTTCCGCCATATCTGTCAGCTTCTCCACATCCTGAGCCGCCTTCTCGCTGAGACTGTCTATGCCGGCCTCTTCCAGCGTCTGCGCCGCTCTTTCGTAGAGCCTGCAAGCCTCTGCCACACCTTTTTCCACTTCGTCCGCTATAAAACCTGTAAGCCCCAGCGCTTCCGACGGTGACTTGGCATCCAAGAGCCGCGACGTCCTCTCCGCCCAATCCATATACTGAGGAATGCTGCGCATCTCATCATACAGCGATATGATGTTCTTCTTTATCCGCTCTTCGCTCCTGTCGCTGCTGTATTTCCTCAGGAAAAGTGAGAAGGCATCGTAATCCTCCCCGAACCTGTCCTCAAAAAGCCGGGCCGCTGCGTCATTTTTCATGATTGATACCTCTACATCATCTCCAATGGAAAACCCCGGCTCCAGATCCGTAAGGTAAAAGTATCGCCTCATCACTTCCAGGGCGAAGGTATGGAAAGTGCTGATGTTAGCTCTCGGCATCATGGAAAGCTGCCGCCTCAGGAAGCTCCTGTCGGCTCCCGGCTCATCCATCTGCTTCGATATGGCCTTTTCCAGGCGGCTCTTCATCTCCGCCGCCGCCGCATTGGTGAAAGTTGTTATGAGGAACCTGTCTATATCCGTCTTCTCATCTATCACCAGCCTCGTTATCCGCTCTATCAGCACCGCCGTCTTTCCCGAGCCTGCCGCCGCTGACACCAGGATATTTTTCCCTCTGGTCTCTATCGTCTCTTTCTGTGGTTTCGTCCACTCCATAAGCGCTTCCATCCTTTTCTCTTTTTCCGCCCTTTTCTCCCGGCTTCCGTGCGATATCCCAATTATATCAGACTCGCCCCCGGCTGAAAAGGCTCTCCCGGCAGGCATATCTGTCCCGATTCTGCCACCGGTACTTCGCAAAATATGCCAACACCCTGAAATTTTCATGACTTTTAGGCATAAATAGCGCTTTTGATACGGCTTCGGCAATATCCAAATGCCTATAACTCGTTTTCAAATCAGTCCTTTTAGCATATTTCGAAAGCCAACACACAAATTTTATGCCAAAACAAACTGATTTATCGCAGTCTTTAGCATTTTGCCCTCGGCGAGAACTCCTCAAAACTGTCATTTATGCTAAAAACCATCTGTAGCAATACTGTTTTAGGCATAAAGCCTGCACACACTTCATCACAGACAAAGACCGGTATGAAGTCCGTCAGACGTCCAAATCACGATTTTTCCGACAAACTGCCTCCGTTTGGTGTATAATATAAATCATCATAATAATGCGAGGTGAAGAACATGAAGAATTTCAACCGTCCGACCATGCTGATGATATTAGATGGGTACGGTCTCAATAAAGAATCTTACGGCAATGCCATAGCGGCTGCCAGAAAGCCCAATCTCGACAGGATATTCTCACAATACCCGTCCACGTCGCTCAAGGCCTGCGGTCTGGCTGTCGGCCTTCCCGAAGGGCAGATGGGGAATTCCGAGGTAGGACATCTCAACATAGGCGCCGGAAGGGTCGTCTACCAGGATCTCACCATGATAACGAAGGCCATCGAAGACGGCTCCTTTTTCAAAAATCCGGCCTTCCTCAAGGCTGTGGACCACGTGAAGAAAAACAACTCGACGCTCCACCTGCTGGGACTTCTCTCCGACGGGGGCGTCCACAGCCATATCGACCATCTGCTGGCCCTCACCGATCTGGCCAGGCAGAACGGCATAGAAAAGCTTCAGATCCACTGCTTCCTGGATGGAAGGGACGTTCCGCCCAGATGTGCCGGGAAATATATAGATATGCTGGCAGACCATCTTAAAGAGCTGGGGATCGGCTCCATCGCCACCGTATCCGGCAGATACTACGCCATGGACAGGGACAAGCGCTGGGACAGGGTGGAAAAGGCATACGACGCCATGACGTCCGGGGAAGGCATACACGTCCCGACAGCTGCAGAAGCGGTGACTGCTGCCTACGAACGTGATGAAAACGATGAATTCGTTCAGCCTACAGTGATCGACGGAGCTGTTCCCGTATCCGACGGCGACGCCATGATCATGTTCAATTTCAGGCCTGACAGAGCCCGCGAAATAACCAGAGCTTTCGTGGACAGCGGCTTCGACGGGTTCCAGCGCAAAAAGATCATTTCGGACCTGTGCTACATCTGCATGACCCAATACGACGCGGAAATGCCAAACGTTTCTCTGGCCTTCCCTCCTGAGACGATGCACAATACTCTGGGAGAATACATCGCAGACCTGGGTCTCCATCAGCTCAGGATAGCCGAGACGGAAAAATACGCCCATGTGACCTTCTTCTTCAACGGAGGTGTGGAAGCTCCCAACAGGAATGAGGATCGCATCCTGGTGCCGTCGCCTAAGGTGGCCACCTATGACCTGCAGCCTGAAATGAGCGCCTTCCAGGTCACCGACAAGGTTCTGGAAGCCATAGCCACCGACAAATACGACGTGATAATCCTTAACTTCGCCAATGCCGATATGGTAGGCCACACAGGGGTGATGGATGCTGCCGTGAAGGCCATCGAAGCTCTGGACAAATGTGTGCCAGAGATAGTGGACGCTATACTGGAAAAAGACGGCCAGATATTGCTGACAGCGGACCACGGCAATGCAGACGTGATGCTGGATGAAGACGGCAATGTGGTGACGGCTCACTCCCTCAACGATGTTCCACTGGTCCACATCGCCAACGAACCTGTGACGCTGAAGGATGGCGGCAGGCTGTGCGATATCGCGCCTACCCTGCTGAAGCTGATGAACCTTGATATACCTGAGGAAATGACAGGTGAATCGCTGGCCTGATCTGCCGCAGGTGATGCTCATTCCGCCGCCTAACGCGGCGATCTTATAAAAAATACAGACATTTTGCCGTTTTGCAAAAATGTCTGTATTTTTTTCAACGTTTGCAGGCCCTCACCCTTCCGGCGAGTCCATAAAAGCCCGAAAAAACATCCCCCAGCCCTTTACAAAAAAAGTCCACATCCCTCAAGCCCATTAAATTTTACAGACATTTTCCCCGAAAACTAAAATGTCTGTAAAGGCCCGCTTTTTCTGTACATAAAAACCCCGGAACACGTCCGGGGTCTCATCCGCATATTACGCGAACAGTATCTCCTTATGCTCCAGTATGTATTTTACCATGGTATCGCTCTTGGAGATATCATTGACATCAGCCACCTCAGACTCTACCTTGAGAGAATCTTCCAGAGCTTCTATCAGCGTCTTGGTATCTTCCTCGCTTGGCTGGCCTTTTTCTTCTATCTCGATATACTTCTCACAGGCTTTCTGCAGTACCTGATTAGGAGCGCCTGTAGGGAATCCGCAGAGGAAAAAACCGTCTAATCTGAACTTTTCATTTTCGATGATATCTTTTATCTTACCTATGATCTCTTCTCTGGTCACTTTCGTGCTCATAAAAACCTCCGAATTTATGTAAAACTTATTTATCCACCATTAAAAATGGTATCATTTGAAGTTGACGGTGTCAAGCCGAAAATCCGGAACCGGCGACAATGCAGTGGGGATGTCGGCGCCGGGCGCAAATTCCGGGTCCGGGTGTCGGCTGGAGCCTCCGGCGCTGTCTTCCCATCAGCGCCTCAAAATTTCAGCAGATTCAGACCTATCTCGTCGCTGAATTTCCTGTCTACGCTGCCGTCTATGACGTTGATCACCATCTCGCATGTAGCGCTCACCACTGCCCTGTTGAGATGGCCTCCGAAAACATGGCCTTTCTCATCTCCCGCGCTCATGTGCATGTGGGCGTAGAATTCGCCGTCCATAGTGTTTATGGTCCCAGTCAGGGAGACGATCTCGAAATTCCCTTTAAAATCGTTGCCGTGATACTTCTTTTCGTCTACGTCGAAGACGCCTGCCGTAAAGTCGCCTACGGCGCCAAGAGCGCTGACCTCGGCCAGTTTTATATCTTCGGCTTTCGCCAGCTTTTCCACCTGCTGCAATATCTCCTCACCTTTGTCGAGCCTGCATATTATGCTGTCGCCAAACCTTCTGTATTCCATAAGGCACCACCTTTCCCGTTTGCCGTTTACTATAAGTTTCCGCATGCTCCTGTAAATATATCTTCCAACGTCATTTCTGTCAAGCTCTGCCTCTCCTCATCCGTTCCTCTATGGCTGCCTGGGCTGCTTCATCATCTCCCATCCAGGGCTGGCGACCATCCTCGCGGTCCATATATATCTCCCTGCCTTTCCCCAGGATGAGCACACAGTCCCCTCTCCCGGCGGTGTTGATGGCTTCTTCGATGGCTTTCCGGCGATCGGCTATGAAAATCGACTGCTCCCAGCCGGCTCCCTCCATTATAGCCTCTGCGATATCTTCAACTTTCTCATCACGCGGATCCTCTTCTGTGACGAAAACCTTCCGACAATATTTCCCGGCTATCCGGCCCAGCATTTCACGTTTGTTTTTATCGCGTTTCCCCGCGCAGCCGAAAACGCAGTACAGATCTCCCGCGGTAACACTCTGGGCATACCGCATGACTTGCTCGAATCCATCAGGTGTGTGGGCGTAATCGACGATGATATGGAAATCCTGTCCGTGCTCCATATGTTCCAGCCTTCCGTCTATTCGAGGCAAATCGCTCAGCAGCGGCAGCATCTCTTCTATCTCCATCCCCGCCACATTCATGGCGGCTACAGCCCCCAGAAGATTGTAAACATTATACAAGGCCGACAGGTTCGTCTTCACCTCATATCGCTTTTCTCCGCAAACCAGTGTGAAACTGCTGCCTTCGGCCCCGGATCTGATGTTTTCGGCTCTGTAATCAGCCGCGGCATCTATACCATATGTACGTATATCGCACCTGCAGCAATCCCTCAATTCCCGGAACCTGACATCATCCACATTGAGCACAGCCGTACCCTCCGGCTTCATATCCATGAAAAGGCGCTTTTTCGCTTCAAAATAATTTTCCATTGTCCCGTGAAAATCCAGATGGTCGTATGTAAGGTTTGTGAATACGGCCACGTCGAAGTCTACCGAATCTGTCCTCCTCATGGCCAATCCGTGAGAACTCACCTCCATCGCCACAGCTTGGACACCATGATCCCTCATTTCCCGCAGCGTGCTGTGGAGCTCCACAGCGTCCGGTGTCGTCAGACTGGACTCCTTGCTGATGCCACCGTAACGGACGGCGACAGTCCCCATATACCCGCAGGACACTTTTTTACCGTATACCGCTTCTATGATACTGGCGACAGTAGTTTTGCCATTGGTTCCGGTCACACCAAAGACTGTCATTTCCCTGCCGGGTCTCCCGCAGAACAAATCGCATATTCTGTTGAGCTGACCCGTCACATCCTCTGTCTTTATATAAACCGTGTTTTCGACCTTCTCCACCTCATCGGAACAAACGACGGCGCAAGCGCCGGCACGGCACGCTTTTCCGGCAAACCTGTGCCCGTCGCTCTCCGTTCCTTTAAGGCAAAAGAACAGGTCTCCCGGTTCCGCCTTTCTCGAATCTATACAAATTCCTTCGATCTCCCTATCATCTGATGCTGGCAGAGCTGGAAACATCTCCAATAACCGCATGATCATCTTCCTTTCTGCGAATACCGCTGTCAACATTAGCTTCAAGATATGACAGGAAGGATGTCATTTCACCGACTTCTCCCTCTCGCCATACATTTCACCTATGATAATACATACGATGTCCGCCGTCTTCAATCCCCGGGAGAGAAAGTTAAATAAAGGTTAAATAAATTTAATAAGGCTTTAAAAGTTCTTCGGCTCCAGACCCTTTCTCGAGAAAATATACACGATGATTATCAGTGGTACCGTTACCGCCAGCATCGGGTAAAACATGGAAATATCAAGATGTCCGTACAGGAATCCTCCTATGACAGGGCCGAGAGTCATCCCCAGATCCAATCCGATGTAATACGTACTGTTGGCCAGCCCGCGCTTTCCTCTCCGCGCCAGCAAAATAGCTGTGGACTGACACACGGAACACATGATGCCATATCCTCCGGCCATGAAAGCCGCTGCCAGGAACATCAGCACATTGTTCTCCATGACAGCAAGCAAGCCTATCCCGCAGAAAGCACACACAGAGCTGCCAATCAGAAAGACCTTGAACGGCAGACGGTCAAAGGATCCTTTCATCACCATCCTGAGCACCAGCAGGATGATGGCGTATATAGGGAAAAAGAGTCCTACCGACACGGCTATATCTCTCGTCTCTGTGTAGCTTACGATGAAAGACTGAGTCGCGCAGTAAGGTATGGCGAAAAGCATGATGATAGCCGTGATAGGAAGCACACGCCTGTCGACGAGCTCCAGCTTCTTTCTGCCGACAGGCTCCAGGACCTCCGCCCGACTGGCCTCCGGCTGAACAGACGTCATCGGTTCGCCCTTATCGGATATGAATTGTATCGTCAGACCTGTCGCGATGGCAAAAGCCAGGGCTACACAGAATGCTGCGTGATATCCGAAAGCCTGATAGACCCATACGCCTATAGCGGGAGCCACCGCCATGGCCAACGCGTTCATCATCCCGTAGAGACCCATTCCCGAACCTATCTTGTTTCTTGGCAGCATATTGGAAAGCCATGTAGACATACACACAGAGCAGCAGGAAAAGCCCACTCCGTTGACGATCCTGGATATCACTATGAGAACAGGATCCTCCGCCACGATATATCCGATACAGGCCACAGTCGTCAATATAGCCCCTATAAGAGCTATCCTGTACTTCGAAAATCTGTCCGTCAGGTTTCCTACCACCGGACGGCACACTATCGAACACATATTCATCAGTCCGCCGATGATCCCGGTAAGGACCGCGGCAGCGCCTACGCTCTCTGAAAATCCGACTATCAGTGGTGTTATCAGCATAGGACATGCCATATAACAAAAGCTTGCCGCTAATATCAATACTATATTTCTGTTGTACATCTTCTCCGTCATAAACTCCCCGTTCTTTCCGGCATGTTCCCACGCGTTATTGCGCGGCTTTCTCCTGCATCTCAGTGAGATATCAAAGTCCTTCTTTGATCCTGCCACATTTAAATTATATTCCCGGCATTTCTCATTGTCAAAGACGCCGGCCTGAAAATCTCCTTGCTTTTAATACTATTTCCGTATAAAATTATGAGCGGAATCAATCGAAACAAGGAGAGGTGTATATTTATGGATTTTATCGCCGGTATAATAAGCAGCATAAGCGGATATATGTACAGCTATATCCTCATCATACTGCTGATCGCAGCTGGTATCTATTTTTCATTCAGAACAAAATTCGTACAGATAAGATTGTTGAGAGAATCGATAAGGGTCATCGCTGAGCCGAAGAAGGACAAGGACTCCATTTCATCCTTCCAGGCTCTCATGGTGTCCACAGCGTCCAGAGTAGGGACCGGAAACATCGTAGGTGTCACCGGAGCCATAATCCTGGGAGGCCCGGGCGCCGTGTTCTGGATGTGGCTGATCGCCGTACTGGGCGGAGCGTCGGCTTTCGTGGAATCAACGCTGGCCCAGATATACAAGAAAAGAGGTTCAGACGGTTCTTACGGTGGTCCCGCCTACTATATAAAACAGGCGCTCAAGGCTCCTGCTCTGGGAGGTGTTTTCGCCGCATTCCTTATCCTGACGTATATGGGCGGCTTCAACGCACTGGCATCTTTCAATCTGACTGACTTCGTCAAAGCTTACGTGCCATCGGACAACGCGACCCTTTACATAGGCATCGTAGTAGCTCTGCTTTCAGCTATAGTCATCTTCGGTGGCGGGAAACGTATATCCAAAGCTACTCAGGTCATCGTTCCCATCATGGCCATCGCCTACATCGGCGTAGCTCTGCTGATGATATTCTTCAATATCGAAAGGTTCCCGTCGGTCATCGCCGGCATCTTCACAGGGGCCTTCAACTTTTCTTCAGTAGCAGGAGGCCTGTTCGGAGCAGCTGTCATGAACGGCATCAAGCGCGGACTTTACTCCAATGAGGCCGGTATCGGTTCAGCTCCTAACGCCGCCGCTTCCGCCGACGTCTCCCACCCGGTCAAGCAGGGACTGGTCCAGATGCTTTCCGTGTTTATCGACACGCTGCTCATCTGCTCGTCGACAGCATTCATGGTGCTGTGTGCAGGTCTGGATCCTGCGAAGTACACCGACGCTGCGGGAAACGCCATGAGCGGTCTCTACATCCAGGACTCCCTGGGCGTCAATTTCGGCGCTTTCGGAGGTGTCTTCATCACCGCGGCCCTGGCGCTGTTCGCCTATACCACCGTGGTAGGCAACTACTTCTATGCGGAGATGAACATAAGCTATATCTACAAGAACGCCCTCAACAACAAGCCCTTCATGTTCTGCTACAGACTTCTCGCCGTTATCATCGTCTTCATCGGCGCCCAGTTCAGCGCCGGACTGGCCTGGGACACGGCAGACGTGCTGATGGGCTGCATGGCTCTCATCAACGTGCCTGTCTGCATCATTCTCGGCAACACGGCATTCAGAGCCCTCAAGGACTACACAAGCAAGAAAAAAGCCGGCCAGCCTCTGGATTTCAAGGCAGCCGACATCGGCGTCAACGGAACGGATTATTGGAAATAGAACAGATCAGCCAAAGCATTATCATCGAAACAGGGCCGCGCATCAAAAATGCGCGGCCCTGTTCTTTCACAGATCACTGTCCGTCACAGGCTGTGATAATAAAGCACTATATCCTCATAATGTCCATCCTTCATCAGGAAGCCTCCCGGTATCCTTCCCAGCGGGACGAATCCCAGGCTCTCGTACAGCTTCCTGGCTCCCGCGTTAGTGGATACAACGGCGTTGAACTGCATTATCCTGAAACCGTGGGCCTTCGCCTGCTCCAGGCTGTCCTCTACCAGCAGCCGTCCGATACCTTTGCCCCACAGTTCCGAGGAAACCGCGTAGCTGGTATTGCATATGTGACCGCACCTTCCTACATTGTTGGGATGGAGTATGTACAGCCCGACGATCTTCCCTGATTCTTCATCCCTGGCGACGCCGCACCAGGTCTGTACGCCAAAAAAGTCCGCTGCCGTTTCCGGCGTCAACAGCTCCATCTGAGGAAAAGCTATCCCTTCTTCGACCACCTGGTTCCATATCTCCACCATTCCGGCAATATCGCTTTTCTCAAACCCGCTGACTTCTGTCTTCATCTTACCGCTCTCCTTCCGGTTTCGTGTGCATGCTTTAATATTTTACTCCATTATGCACCGTATATCAACAGATTCACCACCGTTCCCGTCACAAAGGCGAAGACTGTCACGAAAGCTGCTGCGCTCCCTCGGACGCCTGTAGTCTCGTCTGAAAGAGAAGCCTTGTCCGCAGGTCCTGCTAAAGGGAACGCCCCAGGCACGGGTGGAGATCTGCTCTGGCGGCGTCGAACACCGTCACCTGATGGTCTTTCCCGAAAAGTCATACGTGTCGAAAAAAGTATACATTATCCTCGGCATATCGTTCCACCAGATGGGGAACCCCACGTATATAACATCGTAATCATCTATGTTTTCTATTTCCCCCGAGATAGCCGGCCTGGCGTTTTCATCGTTCTGTTCTGCAGTCGTTCTGCTGGAACTGTTGTTGTAATCCAGGTCTTCATCCGTATACGGATCCTCCGGCACTATCTCATACAACTCCGCCCCCTGCGTTTCAGCAATAGCCTCGGCTACAGATTCCGTATTGCCGGTGGCGGAGAAATATACCACCAGAGCATCCTCTGCAACAGCGCTGCCAGCTCCGTCCTGAGAATTCTCCTGCTGCGTACTGCCTTCCTCCGAAGAGCTGCCTCCTCCGCATGCAGCCAACGTAAACATCATTATACATGCTATGAAAATATACAATACCCTTCTCATCTTCGGCAATCCTTTCATTTCCATACCTCCTTTAAATATTCAACAGCTTCCTTATTTCCGCAAACGTTATCTCAAAAATGGTCATATACACATAATCGACTTCCGCTAGTTCCATCGCCGTCCGCTGTTTATCAGACACGATCGTATACGGATATATCCCGAACATGAAGGGAAAAAATGAAAAGAGGAACTCCTTCCTGGCCTCCTTTGTCATCTCCGGAACATACTGTTTCAGACACAGTTCCACCTCGTCCAGCGACCTGCCATATGCTCTTTTGAATTCCGTCAGCCTTTCGATGCGGCTGTTTTCTTCCATATCGTAGTGATTCATTGACATCAGCTTCAGCAACGTCTTCCTGCTTTCGAGCGAATGAGCCAGCGCTTCTGCAAATTCCAACGGCTCCATGGTCTTTCGATCCCTGCGCAGCCTTTGCAGCTGTTCTATCCACAGCTCATATTCCCTCTGGAGCAGCGCCAGGAAGATCTCCTCCTTCGTACTGAAATAATTGTAGATGGATGTTCTCGTGAAGGACGTGATGCTGCCGATCTCCTTGATGGTGATGTCCTTGAAATTCATCGTCTCATAGAGCTTCTCGCAGGCGGAAATTATCTCTCCCCTCCTTGCCTTCGTCAGTTTTTCCGAACCCTTTGGCATGAAAGCACCTCCTTATCTGCTCTTAAATGACAGGCACTTGCCCGACAACTTCCCATTTTCATTGATAAACCCATTGATGAAATGGGAAGAAGCGAGGCTCACCAGTATGCGATCGTGACCGATGATGCCGACATGAGCCACCAGCGTCCAGGTCGGCCTGTCTTCCTTCATCGCCCCTATTACCGTGACAGGAGTAGGGTACAGCGCCAATTTTGCTCCTATATTCCTTTTCATAATTAAATACCTCTTTTCTGTTTTGACATCATGTCAACATATCCTTCCATACTTGTTTTCTATCGGGATCCATAACCGGAATACATGGCAGCAAAGGCTATACAAGCAGGACTTCGAAGCGACTGCCAACAGACGGCTGCAGTCGTTCTGTACTTCATCAGACGATAAATCAGACAAAAAAAGAGCTGCCATAATGGCAGCAAAACACATTTTGACAGATAGGTCCACATGCAGGAAAACATACGACGGGAGAGATACTGTGGAAATGCGGCAAGGCTGCGTGTCAAGCGCGCCGGATAATGAACCGGATCAAAAGATCCGGCAATCGCAGCACGCCCACACCACATTCTGCAAGGTATCAAAAGATGCCAGAAGGTGCCGGCTTCTTCCGCGAAAGCAGACTGACCGCCTCACAATGCTTCGTGCCCGGGAAATTATCAAAAGGCTTTACCGACTCCACCCTGTATCCATAATGCTGCATGTAATACAGATTGTTGACCAAGGACTTTGGATTGCATGAAATGTAAACGATCTGATCCACCCCGTAGCTTATGATCTTATCCAGCGCTTCAGGAGACATCCCGACCCTGGGCGGATCAACGACTATGACGTCAGGCTTCTCTCCGACAGTTTTCAAGGCCTGAAAAACATCTCCCGCTATGAATCGACAATTGTCAAGCCCATTGAGAGCGGCGTTGGCTCTGGCAGCTTCCACTGCTTCCTCCACCAGTTCTATGCCCACTGCCTTTTTCGCCTTTCTGGCCAGCGTCTGAGTGATGGTTCCCGTACCGCAGTAGAGATCGAAGACCGTCTTGTCAGCGAAATCATCCAACAAGCTCAATCCATAGGAATACAGTTTTTCCACGGCTTCCACGTTAGTCTGGAAGAAGGAAAAAGCACTGACCTTGAACTTGAGCCCTAAAATCTCTTCCATGTAATAGTCTCTGCCGTAGAGTATCCTCAATTCATCACAATAAACCGCGTCCGCCAGTCTGTCATTGATGGTACGCAGCACACCCACCACGCGGTTTTCCAGCGGAAGCCCCAGTATCATGCTGACAAAAGCATCCTGATCGAAGCCTTCCTCCGAGCTGGTCACCACATTGACCAGAAGTTCTCCTGTCCTTACGCCCCGCCTGATTATCAAATGCCGCATGAGTCCCTTGTGGGTCCTCTTATGATAGTGAGAATAACCGCATTCTGTGACAAAATCCAGCACGGCCCGCAGGATAACGTTGAAGTCTTCGTGGACCAGCTGACACTGGTCTACCGTAACGATAGACATGAAATGCTTTTTCCTGTGCATCCCCAGCGTCATTGGGCCGTCCTTCTCCATATCGCCAAAGGTGTATTCCATCTTGTTTCTGTATCTGTATCTGTCAGGAGCCGGCTCGATATCCAGAAGCGCGCCGCAGTCGATATCCTTTCTTTCCAGCAGCCCCCTTACCTCGCCGGCTTTGTTGGCAAGCTGTTCTTCATATGGCACGCCCTGATAAGCGCATCCGCCGCACAGGCCGCTGTCTCTGCAAATTTCCATATCGCGAATCTCCACATTCATAATTTACCTGATTTACCTAAAATCTTCCATAGTTATCATAAAACTCTTTTTTATACTCCAAAAATCGGTCTTCTTCGATAGCCTGTCTGATGTGCTTCATCGTATCGATGAGAAAATGAAGGTTATGGTTAGTCATCAGCATGGAGGATAATATCTCGTCGGCCTTGAAAAGGTGTCTCAGATATGCTCTGGAGTAGTTTCTGCAGGTATAGCAGTCACAATTGGGATCCAGCGGTGTAAAATCCTTCTCGTACCTGGCGTTCTTGATATTGATCCGCCCCTGTGAAGTCATTGCCATGCCGTGGCGCGCTATCCTCGTAGGCAGCACGCAATCGAACATATCTATACCTCTCTCTACCCCTTCAAAGAGGCAGTCGGGGCTCCCTACTCCCATCAGATATCGTGGCTTGTCAGCAGGCAAAAGCTCCACGCAGTCATCCATTATCTCATACATCAGTTCCTTAGGCTCCCCTACGCTGAGTCCGCCGATGGCATATCCCGGAAGATCCATCTCCACGATCTGCTGAGCGCTTTCCTTCCGCAAGTCCTTATACATGCCTCCCTGCATGATCCCAAAAAGAGACTGGCGCTCCGTATCCTTGTGGTACTCCTTGCAGCGCCTTAGCCATCTTGTGGTCCGTTCCAGCGAATCCTTCACATAGGATCTGTCGGCAGGGTACGGCGTGCATTCATCGAAAGCCATGATGATATCCGCTCCCAGAGCATTCTGTATCTCAATGGATCTTTCCGGCGAAAGCATATGCTTTGACCCGTCGATATGTGATCGGAATTCCACGCCCTCTTCTCTTATCTTTCTCATGGCTCCGAGGCTGAACACCTGGAAGCCTCCGCTGTCGGTGAGGATAGGCCTGTCCCAGTTCATGAATCTATGCAGCCCTCCTGCGGCCTTCACCACCTCGTGGCCCGGCCTCAGGTACAAATGATAGGTATTGGAAAGGATTATCTCCGCACCCATTTCCCGCACTTCTTCCGGCCGCATAGCCTTTACTGTCGCTGCCGTTCCCACCGGCATGAAAACAGGCGTCTCTATGACCCCGTGAGGTGTGATGACTCTTCCCCGCCTGGCTCTGGTCCTGCTGTCCGTCTTCATCAATTGGTATGTAACTGCTGTCATAAGTTCTCCTTAATCATCTGTCGCGACACCGGGCGTCCCGGTCCGTCCGCCGCTGTAAACCGCCCGGACTTTCTGTTCTCCTGCCGCTTCGCGACTGCCATATCGTCAAACTATATCATGATACCATAAAGACTACAAATACTTCAAGATTTTCCCGTACTCTTTCACCAGCCTGTCCATGGAGCAGGCGCAATTAGCCGGACTTGTAGACGGCAGACCGATGGCGGGAACACCACAGAGAGGCAGACACAGCTTTTCATACAGTTTTGTCGCCTTGCCTCCGGTGGTGAATACGGCAGCTATATCGGCCGCCTCCAGTATCACCGACATGTCGTTAGGCTCCGGTTCCCTGATACTGCCGTCATCGGCTCCGACGATCTCACAGCTGGCCAGCACATCCCACAGAGCTATCCTGTGACGAATCAGGAACGATCTTCGCTCGTCCACCGTTTCCGGTGCCTCCTCCCCGAACAGAGCCGCCAGCACCGGCCAGAATCTGTTTCTGGGGTGCCCGTAATAGAATCCCTGCTCCCTGGATTTAGGCGATGGGATGCTGCCCAGTATCAACACCTTTGAACCGCTATCATAAAATGGCCCGAATTCATGGGTCACCTTGGTACTTTCTCTCACGTCCTTCTCCTTCGTTCCTCGCAGTCACAGCCTGCATCCGGCATCCCGCGCAACGCTATAATATCAGCATGGCGTCGCCATAACTGAAAAACCTGTATCGTTCTCGCACCGCTTCTTCATATATCTCCAATATCTTCTCCCGATCGTAGAGAGCTGATATGAGCATCAGCAGTGTCGACTTAGGCAAGTGGAAATTGGTTATCAGACTGTCTACTATTTTGAATTCATAGCCGGGATAGATGAATATTCCCGTACTTCCCTCGCCGCTCCTCACCTGCCAGCAACCATCTCCGGCCACGGCGCCATCCGGCATTTGACCCTTCACCGCGTCCACACTTCCCGCCTGTACGCCCTCAGCAAAGTACGCGGCACTCTCTACAGTCCTGGTAGATGTGGTCCCCACGGAAATGATCCTCCGGCCTTCTCTCTTGGCCTTGTTGATAGCTCTTGCGCTTTCATCGCTTATGGAGTATTCCTCGAAATGCATGGTGTGCTCCTCCACGTTCTCGCACTTCACCGGTCTGAACGTTCCTATGCCCACATGCAATGTCACATATATCAATTCTACGCCTTTTTTCTCAGCCTCTTCCAATAATTCCTCAGTAAAATGGAGTCCCGCCGTCGGAGCCGCCACAGAGCCTTCGTCTTTACAGTACACCGTCTGATATCGCTCTTTGTCATCGATATCGCTGGCCCGCTCTATGTACGGCGGCAACGGCATACTTCCCAGCTCTTCCAGCCTTTCCATGAACACTCCGTCATATTGGAATTCTGCCAGCCTGGTTCCTCCGGGGCCAAAATCCTTTATCGCCGCCCTCAGCAGCGGCGACCGGCTGAACATGACACTGTCACCTGGCTTCAGCCGTTTTCCAGGCTTTACCATGGTCTCCCAGATATCTCCCTTGACGCGCCTGGTCAGCAGGAATTCTACCTTGGCTCCCGTTTTTTCCTTCTCACCGTAGAGCCTGGCCGGAAGCACCTTGGAATCATTGAGCACCAGACAGTCTCCTTCTTTGAGGTAATCCAGTATATCGAAAAAATGGCGATGCTCCACTGCCCCCGTGTCCCTGTGGACCACCAGAAGCCTGGAGCAGTCTCGTTTGTCCGCCGGTTTCTGAGCTATCAGCTCTTCCGGAAGGTGATAATCGAAATCACTTATCTTCATATCGCTTTATATCCTCTCTGAATCCTGTTGTCTCACTGGCTTATGGTGACCGTCAGCTGTTCTCCGCCGTCATCATCCGGTACTTCCCGCTCTATGCCCAGATGTCTGTACGCCGCTTCCGATACCATCCTGCCCTTTTGCGTCCTGTAAAGAAAGCCTGTCTGTATCAGATACGGCTCATACACATCCTCTATGGTGACACGCTCTTCTCCAATGGAAGCCGCTATAGTATCGATTCCTACAGGTCCGCCATTGAACCGTTCTATTATGGTCTTCAGGATCTCCCGATCCAGCCCCTCCAGTCCCATCTCATCCACTCCCAGGGCTTCCAGCGCTCTCCTGGTTATCTCCATATCGATGGTACCGCTCCCTTTGACCTGTGAAAAATCCCGCACTCTCCTGAGCATCCTGTTCGCTACTCGCGGCGTCCCTCTGGACCTCTTGGCCATCTCATCCAGAGACGCCTCATCCGCCGTTACTCCAAGTATTTCCGCCGATCTTCTGATTATCTGCTTCAGCTCGTCCGGCTGATATATCTCGAATTTACAGCTGACGCCAAACCTGTCACGCAGCGGCGCGGACAGACTTCCCGCCCTGGTGGTGGCGCCTATCAGCGTGAATCTGGCTATATCCAGTCTTATGGATCTCGCCGACGGGCCCTTACCTATGATTATGTCCAGTGCGAAATCCTCCATAGCCGAGTAGAGTACCTCCTCCACCGATCGGTTGAGCCTGTGTATCTCATCGATGAACAACACATCGTTTTCATTGAGATTGGTCAGTATGGCCGCCAGGTCTCCCGCTCTCTCTATGGCGGGGCCTGACGTTATCCTTATGTCTACTCCCATCTCGTTGGCGATTATCCCGGCCAGAGTAGTCTTTCCCAGCCCCGGAGGACCGTAGAACAACACGTGATCCAGTGGCTCCTTCCTCAGCTTGGCCGCCTCGATAAATATCTTCAGGTTGTCTGTCACCTTCTTCTGCCCTATGTAATCATCCAGCGTCTGAGGCCGCAAGGTCAGCTCCGTCCCACCTTCTCCTTCTCCCAGTTCCGCAGCCGTTATTCTCTCTTCGTAGTCCATTTCCTTCATCTCCTAAAACAAATTCCTGAGGGCCCGCTTTATATATTCCTCAGCCGTCAGATCGCTGTCCTCCACAGAAGACAACGCCGACATGGCCTCGCCTCTCGTATATCCCAGCGCCATAAGAGCGCTGACCGCTTCGCTCCTTCCATCGGAAACAACGTCGGCGCCGACATCGCTGCCGGCTGCCTCCTGAAAGGCCTCCTGCGCCGCTGCCGCGCCGAATTTATCCTTCAGCTCCAGCACTATCCTCTCCGCCGTTTTCTTTCCTATGCCGTTAGCCTTGGTGATAGTCTTCACATCTTCAAAAGCGATAGCCTGCTGTATCTGCTCCAGGGTAAAAGACGACAGTATGGAAATGGCAGCCTTCGCTCCCACTCCGTTTACCGTTATCAATTTTCTGAAAGCATCCAGCTCTCCCTTTCTCATGAACCCGTACAGGCTCACATCATCCTCCTTGACCATCATGGCAGTGTAGACCATCACTTCCCGCCCCTCTTCGCTGAGATATGCCCGCGAATTGGCCGGGACAAAGATCTCATAGCCTACTCCGTTGACATCTACTATTATGTATCCGTCGCCCTTCTCGGCCAGCTCGCCCCGTATAAATCCTATCATCGTATCTTCAACTCCTTGAATCTCTTCCTCGTATCGGCCGAATGACCATGGCATATAGCCGCCGCCAGCGCGTCCGCCGTATCGTCCGGCTTCGGTATTTCCTTCAGGTTCAGTATAGTCTTCACCATTATCTGGACCTGCTTTTTATCAGCCCTGCCGTAACCGACAAGCGCCTGCTTTATCTGCAAAGGCGTATATTCCTCCACATCTATGCCGCCTTTGACGCATGCCAGCACAGCCACGCCTCTTGCCTGTCCCACCATGATGGCAGTCTTGGCGTTGTTATTGAAAAACAGCTGCTCTATGGACGCTACATCAGGTCTTTCCTCGTCTATTATCTCCCTCAGAGAGTCGTAGAGGTGAGCCAGCCTGTCAGTCATTTTCATAGAAGCATCCGTTGTCACCGCTCCATATCTGCACGGCTTGAATTTGTTGCCTGTTTTCTCTATGACACCGTATCCCAGTATAGCATAACCGGGATCTATTCCCAAAATCTTCATATCTTCCTGGACCTGTCCCTGCTCATTTTAATCAAGTATATCATACAAACGTATGTTTGTCTATTGAAAAACTTTTCACGTCTATGGTATAATTATAAGCAATATTAAATAATCATTTCCTCTGCCGCGGCAGCTTCCCCAAAAGGAGGGGCCACCGCCCGGCAGAGATATTCGGAGAGGAAAAGACATGCGTATCTCAAGACAGAACAAAATACTCGAACTCATTGAAAAATACGAGATCGAGACACAGGATAAGCTGGTATCGATGCTGAGGGATTTCGGCTACGAAGTCACCCAGGCCACCATTTCCAGAGACATAAAAGAGCTTCAGCTGGTGAAGATCTTATCATCTACCGGAAAGTATAAATATGCACAGCCCTCACACGACGAAGGGCCACTGTCAGACAGGTTTTCCAACATTTTCAAGGAGACTGTGAAATCCACAGCCCATTCAGGGAACATCGTCCTCCTCAAGACCCTTTCCGGCTGCGCCAGCGCCGCGGCGGAAGCCCTGGATTCCATCGGCCTTCCCCATGTCATAGGTTCCGTAGCGGGAGACAATACCATAATGTTCGTGGTGGACGACCCGGAAAACTCCCCTGCAGTCGTCGAGATCCTGGAAAACATGCTCAAGAGATAACAGAGGTATAAGACAAATGATCAGACATCTCAGTATAAGGGATTTTGCCATCATAGAAAACGCCGAAATAGATTTTCAGGATGGTCTCAATATAATAACCGGCGAAACGGGCGCCGGTAAATCCATAGTCATAGAAGCGGTCAGCCTGGCCCTGGGAAGCCGGGCAGATACCGCTTTTGTCCGTTCAGGGAAGAAAAAAGCCCTGATACAGATGATCGCTGACCATGACGGCGAAGAATACATAATAACCAGAGAGATCTCCGCCTCAGGCAAAAATATCTGCAGGATAAACGACGAGATCGTGACCCTGACCCATCTGAACGCCCTGTGCAGGAAGCTGGCCGATATCCACGGCCAGTATGACCATCAATCCCTGCTCAATCCCGACAATCACATAAAGCTGGTGGATCTCTACCGCAAAGATCTGATATCTCCCGCAAAAGACAAAGTATCCGCAGCATATGACGAGTATTCCGCTCTTCGATCCCGCCTGAAGGCTCTGCTGGCCAATGCCGCAAGAGACAGACGGGAGCGGGATTTCATGCAGTTCGAATTCGACGAGCTGAACGCGGCAGCTCTGAAACCGGGCGAGGACACCGAACTGGAGGAGAGAGCAGCCATGCTCCAGAACAGCGAAAGGATATACGAAAATCTGGCGGGAGCATACTATGCCGCTTCCGAGGATGAAAGCTCCCTGCTCTCCGGCCTCAGACACATCACAGATCTGGTATCCGAGACTTCCGCTTTTTCCACGGAGCTCGAGGCTCTTGGGAACCGTTTGAACGAGATATACTACGAATTCGAAGATATCGCCTCTTCCATAAGAGACTGCCGCGACGGCGCCATGTTCTCTCCTGAGGAACTGGATCTGGTCATCGGCAGACTGGAAACCATCAACAAATTGAAGGCCAAACACGGAAAATCCCTGGAACAGCTGATAGAATACAGGAATGAGCTTGACGACAAACTGTCCGCCATGGAAGATGTCGACAGCACCAGGGAAGAAATGGAAAAGGAGCTGGCCGTGCTCCGCGGACATCTCATTGCCGCCTGCAACGAGCTTTCGGCGATCAGAAAGGAAGCCGCGTCCCGGCTGGAGAAAAAAATAACGGCAGAGCTGAAGGAGCTGAACTTCAACGACGCGATCTTTTCCATATCCTTCAGGAAGGCCGATGTCTTCACCGCAGAGGGCTCCGACATCGTCGAATTCCTCATCAGCACCAATAAGGGCGAGCCGCAGAAACCCCTCAGCAGGATCGCCTCCGGCGGCGAAATGTCCAGGATAATGCTGGCCTTCAAGAAAATCACCGGGGACTATGACGAGATCCCTACTATGATATTCGACGAGATCGACAGCGGTATCAGCGGTATAACCGCCAGTATAGTGGGACACAAACTGGTAGAGATAGCCCGCACCCATCAGATCATCTGTATCACCCACCTGCCGCAGATCGCGGCCTGTGGCGCACATAACTACAGGATATCCAAAGTCTCCGACGATAAGATGACCTACACGACGGTGCTTCCACTCTCCCACGAGGAAAAGGTGGAGGAGATAGCCAGACTCCTGGGCGGATCCAACATCACGGAGACGACCCTTAAATCAGCGGAAGAGCTGATAAACGCCTCTAACTGACAGGCAGCGTCTCCAGCGGCCTGTTGCCCTTCCGACTTTTCTATGCCGGTCAAAAAATTCCGGTTAAGTGTCAGACCGTCATACTCCCGTATCCTGCAATGCCCTCATCATATCTTCCACCGTATTCTCCACATGTCTGCCGGAACGCACTGTCAGATCGGCATATTTCCTGTACAGAGGTACCCTCGCCCTGTACAGGCTGTCTATGGTCTGCCCCTTCTCCATGGCCACTCCTCTTGTCTTTATATTACGGAGCCTCTTCTTGATGACCGGCAGCGATACCTCTATGTAGACCACGATACCGCTTTGCTTCAGATGCTCCATGGCCGCGTCATAGTATACAGCGCTTCCTCCTGTCGCTATCACAGTGTTTTCCACATCAACGGAGGTCAGGACACTCTCTTCCAGCTCTTTGAAAATGCCTATCCCTTCCTGGTTTATTATATCCTGAAGTCCTTTTCCCGCCTTTTCCTGTATCAGCAGATCAGTATCCAGAAAATTCATCTTCAGAGACTTGGCCAGTATCACGCCCGTAACACTTTTACCGCAAGCCGGCATCCCTATCAGGATTATATTATCTCTCCCCCTTTTTCTTTCACCGCGGTCACTTTTTCCTCTCATTCCGCTCCCCCTTCATCGCCATGTCTTTCCAACAAATCTTTCACTTCGTCCAGCTGTTCCTCCGAAAAGACCTTGAATCCGGCCTTCCGTAACAGCTCTGCCGTCAACCCCTGTCCTTCCGTCAGCTTTCCCGAAAAGCTGCCGTCATATATCCTGCTGCTGCCGCAGGATGGGCTCTTCTCCTTCAGGAGGGCGCACACCACCTGATTTTCCTCAGCCAGCCTCACGGCTTTCCTTGCTCCATTCATATACTCTTCCGTGACATCCCTTCCCTCCCGCGTTACCACCTGGTCTTCCCTTCGCTGGGCATCGACTCTGGGAACAGGAAGCCCTCCCCATACTTCCGGACACACAGGGATCAGTCGTCCCTCCTCCTTCCACTTTAAAAATACAGGGTCGGTTTCCTCCTTGGATTTACCATCATATCTTACAGGTTCTCCGCCATATAAACACTGGCTGACAAGTATCTTCTTCATAGGTTTTTCCTTTCAATTGCACTGCGGCTAAAGCCGCGCAATTTTAGCGTTTGCCCTTTTGCCCGAAGAGCGTAAGCGATTCGTCAGCAAAAGGGACAGCAACGTCCAAATGACGTTGGAGTGCCTGAAAGGCACGTTGAGCTGCGCGCAAAATCAAAGATTTACCCTGAAGGGCACAGGTTGGCAGCTCATAAAAAAGAGATGGCGAACCATCTCTTTCATTTCGTTATGGATTTGAACTCCTTACGCTTCTTCCGTCTCTGCGGCAGCTTCCTCAACCGGCGCAGCTTCGTCAGCAGGTTCAGCCGTTTCAGCAGGAGCCGTCTCCGGAGCTTCGTCAGCAGCCTCGGCTTCCGCAGCTTCAACCGGCTCTTCCTTCCTGGCAGCAGGCTCTTCTCCCGGCATCGGAGGCTCTATGGTCTCTCTGATACTGAGGCTGATACGCTTTCTGTCCTTATCGATCTCCAGGATCTTAGCCTTCACGATCTGGCCTACTTCCAGCTCGTCGTTTATGTTGCCGACCCTCTTATGAGCGACTTCTGAAATATGTACCAGACCGTCGAGTCCAGGTTCCAGCTCTACGAAGGCACCGTACTCCTTGATCTGTACGACTTTACCTTCGATAACCTGTCCAACCTGATAGTTCTCATCGATCACACTCCAAGGCTCAGGCTGATTCTGCTTGAGACCGAGGGAAATCTTGCCTTTTTCCGCGTTCATGGAAAGAACCTTCACGTTGATCTTCTGCCCTATGCTGAGAACCTCCTGTGGATGCTTGAGTCTTCCCCAGGATATTTCCGAAATATGGAGCAGTCCGTCGATACCGCCGATATCTACAAATGCACCGTAATCGGTGAATCTCATTACCGTACCCTCTACTACATCGCCGACATTGAGGTTTTCCCAAATCTCTGCGACCAGCTTCTCCTTCTCCTCGTTGAGGAAAAGCTTATGAGAGAATACCGCTCTGTTTCTTCTCTGATCCACTCTCGAAACCCTTACTTCCATCGTCTGGCCGACAAACTCGTCAGCGTTCTCAACGTAGTGATCCGAAAGCTGAGAAAGAGGAATGAATCCCGATACTTCCTTGTATTCGGCTATGACTCCTCCGTTTACTGTTCTAGTTACCTTAACTTCGAGTACTGTTTTATCTTCAAGTGCCTTGACGATTTCGTCCCAGTTAGCACTGATTTCCAACTTTTTCTTTGAAAGCAAGATGCCGCCGTCTCCGTCGTCTGTTTTAATGACCTTGGTCTGGATCTCGTCATCCACTTTAAAAACATCCGATAAAGTCTGTCCTTCTTCGAGACTCACCTCTGAAGCAGGAAGGATTCCATCTTTTTTGCATCCCAGATTTACAATAACTTCTTTGTCAGTAACTTGGTGAACTTTCCCCGTAACAATTTCTCCGCCTCTAGGTAATCTGAGAGACTTTTCGATTTCGTCCATAAGATCGTTCATGTTCAATTCGTTGTTTTCAAGTGTAACATCACTCATTCTGGCAATAACCTCCTTAATAGTGCATTCGGGTGTCGAAGCACCCGCCGCTATTCCTATTCTATTACATTTTCGAAGTTGTTTCAACGGTAAATCTTCAATATTTTCAACAAAATAGGTGTTTTTGCAGAATTTTTTGGAAATTTCGCACAGTTTCTTCGTATTGGAACTTTTTCGCCCACCTATCACTATCATCAGATCCGATTCCTTAGCCAGTTTCTCACACGATTCCTGCCTCTTGGTAGTGGCGCTGCATATGGTGTTATTTACATAAAATGTCTTACCACTGTCGGTCAGCGCCTTCACCACTTCCTGCAAGACTTCCTCCCTTATAGTGGTCTGAGTGACTATGAAAAGATCATCGCTCTCAATGGCCGCGGCTTCATCATACCTGCTGACCACGATAGCCGGCTTCCTGCACCATCCGAATATGCCGATGACTTCAGGATGATCTTTGTCTCCGACTATGACCACCTGTTTATCCGTGTCATGGACCAGCTTATGTATCTTGGCCACGAATGGACAGGTCGCGTCGATGAGACTGATACCTCTTTCTCCCGCTTCATCGTAAAAGCTTTTCCCTTCGCCATGGGATCTGATGATGACCACGTCGCCGTGGCTTACTTCATCGAGAGAGCTTATTATCTTCACGCCCTCTCTTTCCAGATCGCCGGTCACCCTCTCATTATGTATCAGCGGCCCCATGGAATAAATATTTTCATCGCTTTTTTTCGCCGCTTCTTCCGCTTTCTCTATGGCTTGTCTCACGCCGAAACAAAACCCTGCGTTTTCAGCCCTTACTATTTTTTTCATCTATCTGCTCCAATGCTTCCAGGTATTTCTTGAATGCTCCTTCGCTGCCGTTTTCCGTCGGCTCATAATATCTGACCTTCTCCCTGTAAAGATCGTCGGGTAAGTACTGCTGAGTCACATAGCCCCCGTAGGCGTGAGGATACTTGTAATCCAGTCCCCTCCCCAGTTTTTCCGCGCCGCTGTAGTGAGCGTCTTTAAGGTGGTCAGGCACGTCATCTATCTTCCTGCTCCTGATATCGGCCGCAGCTTTTTCCAGAGCTTCGCATGACGCGTTGGACTTGGGGCATGAGGCCAGCATCACCACCGCCTGAGCCAGATTTATCCTGGCCTCCGGCAGACCCACCATCTGAGCCGCCTGGACGCAGGACGTCACTACAGTTATGGCGCTGGGGTAGGCCATGCCTATATCTTCGCTGGCCATCACCATAAGGCGCCTTCCTATCGTTATGATGTCAGCGCCTCCTTCCAGCAACCTGGCCAGATAATGGACGGCAGCGTGAGGATCGCTTCCCCGCACAGATTTCTGGAGAGCTGACAACAGGTTGTACTTGTCCTCTTCTTTATCATAAAACGTCGTCTGTCGCTGCATCGCCTCCCCGACGATCTCCTTGTCCAGAGTCCTTCCCTCTCCCAGATTATCGACGATGAACCCAAGTGTATCCAGCGCCACACGACAATCGCCATTGCTCATTTCCGATAATATCCTCAGAGCCTCTTCGTCATACTTGATGTCCAGCCCTCCGAAGCCCTTTTCATCGTCCGTAAGCGTGCGTTTTAAAATGACAAGTATCTCATCGGCTTTGAGGCGTTTGAACTCATATATGTTCCGTACCCTGCTTATTATGGCGTTATTCACGGAAAAATACGGATTTTCCGTAGTACTGCCTATGAACTTCACGACTCCCTCCTCGATGGCTTTGAGAAGCGAATCCTGCTGCAGCTTGTTCCATCTGTGTATTTCATCTACATACAGACATGTAGTCTCCTGCTGCAGCCCGTAAAACCTCGTGGCCGCATTTTCCAAAATAACTTTAAGCTCCTTCGTACCGGTGGTGGACGCATTTATTTCCACAAAGCTGCTGTCCAGCTCTCCGGCGATTATCCTGGCCAAAGTCGTCTTGCCCGTGCCTGACGGCCCGAAGAATATCGCGGAATCAAAGGTCCTGTTTTTTATGGAATTGTAAAAGAGTGAACCTTCGAACATGAAATGGGTTTGTCCCACAAAATCCTGAAGCTTTGAAGGTCTCATCCTCGTAGCCAATGGTATCATTCGTATTTCCTCATCATTCGTATACAGTAGTGACGAAAGCCCCCTCAGCCCCTGCCGATTTGAGAGCTTCTCTGGCCTCGTCCTTCGTCTCAAACACCTTCCCTGTTATCTTATACATATTATTCTGCTCCATGACCTGCAGCCCCGAAATCCCCAGCGACGACATGGCGCTCTCCGCTGCGGCCTGACTGGAATAGCACCCATACTGCACCGCGTATCCCCTGACCTTTTCCTCCTGGACATCGGCCTCGCCTTCCACGACCTCAGCAGCTTCCTCACTGCTCACTTCCGTCTTCAGACTTCCACTGGTTTCGGTTTCAGCCTCCTGACTTTTCTCATTCGTCAGCTGCGGCACATAATTTACCACCGGATCAACTACATACTTCGCTGTCGCGTATCCGCAGCCTACAGCGAGGCAAAGTATCACTATCACCGGTGCGAAATTCGGCTTCACGCCCTTCCTTCGCGGATTCCCATAGCCCCTGGGGCGCCTTCTTTTCTGCATTTCCCTTTTCCTCTCTTCCTTTAGTATATTTAATACTATTAGAAGACAGTCAGCTTTATGCATGTAATAAGACAAGATGTTGACGCGATATGTTCATTATACTACAAGTTCTTTTAAATGCAAAAAATCCGTGGACCGGGGGCGGCGCCAAGTTGTTGCTGTTCTTCCATATTTCCCCGCCGCAAAGCATACTTCCATCCGCCACATCAAAAAGCCCGCCTTGCGGCGGGCTGCAGACTGTAGACAAAGGTCCAACTTCAAGATGAGAGGTTGGACTTTTTCTATACATATATGATATCAATTTTTAGGCTGATTTTAAATGATGCAAATAAGTAACGAAATTTCTCTTTTAAAGAAGTGCCTCCATCACGCCTGCTCAGCAATTTCACCAGCTTTTTCATGTTTATGCAGGTGAATGTCAATCCCACTTTCATACTCATTTTCTTCTTCCCTAAAAGATTCGTATATCTCATGGCATGATGCTCTTTTGCCGTACCGAAATTACGCTCTATTGTCTCTTTTCTCTTACCGTAGAGCTCTTTCATCCCTGTTGTGTGCCTGATATCCTCGCAGATCTCCATATATTCTTCCCATATGTGACGTGTTATGACCTTTACATGATTCTTACTCTCTGTGCATTGAGAAAGGTAAGGGCAGTTCGCACATATATTGCTATCGCTCTTGTATTCTCTGTAACCATCTCTGTTAGTCGTAGTATATTTCAACACCTGATTAGCAGGGCAGATGTAACAGTCATAATATTCGTCATATACATACTCGTACTTTCGGAAGAAACCCTGCTTTGTAACAGGTCTTTTGTATGGGAACAGCGGAGTGATGTCTTCGTCTATCAAAAGTTTTGCTATCGCAGGGGTTTTGTATCCTGCGTCCATTACCATCGTTTTGATATCATATTTCTTCAGCTTCTCATAAAGTGTGGGAAATGTCCTGCTGTCATTTTCATTTCCCGGGTGTACACTGTAATCGAGGATCCATCCGTTTTCGTCACATGCTGTTTCTATCGAATATGCAAATACTTCTTTATGCTCTCCTTTATGGAACCAGCCGCTCTCGGGATCTGTTGTGCTTTGTTTCTGCTCTTTCAGCCCGATCATGTTCATCTGCCCGCTTCCCGAATTTCCATCATTATCGTCTCTGTCGTCTGTATTGTCTTTTTCCTTTAACGGCTTCTTACCATGTGCGATCCTGTCAGCATTGATCTCTTCCCTCAGTTTCTCATCATAGAATCTGGCGCTTTTCTTTGCTACCAGTATTTTCTTTGATTTCTTCCTGTTTGCTGCTGCTTTTACATGTGTTGCGTCTATGAATATTGTATCTGTATTTATCAGATCGCATTTCATGCATTGAAGCAGTATCTGCTGAAATATCTGCTCGAACAGATCGGTCCCTTCGAATCTTCTTTTGTAATTCTTGCCGAATGTTGAAAAATGCGGCACTTTATCGTAAAAGTCGAGACCTAAAAACCATCTGTATGCCATATTCACTTCTATTTCTTTTATCGTCTGTCGCATGCTTTTTATCCCGTACATATATTGAATGATCGGTATCTTTATCAGCGTTACAGGATTGATCGATGGTCTTCCGGTCTCTTTCGAATATCTGTCTTCCACAAGATCATATATGAAGTCGAAGTCTATATATTTATCTATTTTTCTGAGCAGATGATCCTGAGGGACGAGTTCATCTATCGAGATCATCTGTATCTGTTTTTTCTTGTCTTCGGTATTTGTCTTTGTGATCAAGGCAATATACTCCTTTCATTTCTCTTTACTTTATTATATCATATTTACCGCCCTGATCATTGGAATTTCAACATTTAGCTTCATTTTATGCATAGAAAAAGTCCAACCTTTCATCTTGAAGTTGGACCTTTGTCTACAGTCTGA